>Ga0206815_1065_pt2 | contig 30146 bp, 28 predicted proteins | sample Alteio_BWOrgCont_91_FD_152864 | JGI IMG/M metagenome (GOLD analysis project Ga0206815, IMG submission 152864) | Enriched cells from forest soil in Barre Woods Harvard Forest LTER site, Petersham, Massachusetts, United States -... | ecosystem: Environmental > Terrestrial > Soil > Temperate forest >...
AGGCGCGGATTCGATGCGCAGATTAGGCAAAAAAGAACCAGTCGGCAGGAAACCATCGAAGCCCAGCGCCTAAAGAAGGCCTGGGTTTTTTGTTTAGCCAGTCAGAGACATTAGGAGCGTTCTATGGAAGCCATCATCGACGTTGAAACCAAGGGCATCGAGCAGGAGACCAGGGATCTGAGGATTACCGAACAGGAAATCCTCGGCCAGAGTCTTCAGCAAAAGAGGGACCGGATTAAGGAGCTGGAAGCTGAAGTCCGATATTTGAAAGAGCTGCTGACTCATCTGCAGACAGTTCCTCAGCCGCAGACCCAGTTGTCCCGGAAGGCCACCGATGTCCCCCGGCGTTGGAAAATCGGCAGCTAAAGAAGTCATTTGCGGTGCGTGTGTTCTAGATGTAAAGAACAGCGCGAGTCCACGGTTTTGCCCAAATATCCGTTCCTTCCCTTGTCGTCCCGTAGTTTCCTGAAGCGCGTTCCTGCTTAAAACTCCCCCGGTCCGTCCGCAGCCCATTGGCCGAAAAATTTTACAGGCCATTTACTGATATTTAAGGCGGGTTTAATCCGCATCCTGCTAAGCTCTTCTCTAGACGGCAACTTCCGGAGGTGGATAGAAATGAAGCGAGGTTCGATTTTTCTGGCACTCATGTTTTGTTTATCACTGGCCCGGGCGGGCGCTGACCCGGTTTCCAATGCAGGCCAGTTTTTCCCCACGGCTTCGACAGTGGACTTAAAGGGCAATGCCTTGTGCCATGGCCGCAGCGCAGAAGTGCTGGTTCATGTTCAGCTGCAGACCGACCACCAAATGGCGAGCCCGAACGGTTCAGTTGAAGGAGGCGGGTCCGCAGTCGCCAGCATCCGCATTGATATGGATGAGTTTGGAAACCAGCCCGCCTATCAGCCCTGGCAGGGAACCGCAGTGAATGGGGCTATCCAGGAAATGGCCATTGGAGAGCCTCAGGACCGGTTCTTCTATTTAAAGCTCGAACGCCTGGAAGGAAATCAGTACGTAGGCCGGGGAAAGGTGCTGATGACGGACCGGGAGGGCAACGTCAACGAGTATGATTTAAGTGTATCGACCAGCGAGGGCAGCGGCGCTAATTCTTAACGTTTTCCCCTGAAAAGGGGCATGATACGTAACCCCCGGAGAGGGAAGGCACCATTCGCCTTCCCTCTCTATTTATTTTGCGAGAGCGGGGTCGCCCAAGCCTTTCCAGGCTTTGAGAAATTCAGTGACGTTTGAAGCGTCTGGATGGGATTGGATGTCTTCCGGGGTCGGCAGGGAAGATGCGACATAAGGATTGCCCACGACCAGATAGCCATGAAAGATTTTATAATCCTCCGGTTTTTCAAGGGCCAGTTTTACAATGAGGCGCAACCGTTCCACGAACAACGAGTGGAGTACCGATCCCGACAGGGGCCGGCCCAGGGGATCGGTGTATGAAGTCGGGGCTTTATCAGAGTATTTAATCCCGCGTTTTGAGCGGATCTGCTCCCATTCGGCATCCAGGCGCTGGGCAAAATCCGTCCTTTCCAGAAGTTCGAGAGCATTCAGTTCTTTTTGAAAAGCTTCTTCCCCCCTCTGGATGTCTCTTTCCTTTTCCATGACATCAGTTCGCCGAGACATTTCCTCGTAGTCGTGGCTCAGTTTAACGACAAGCCATGTGCCGAGCAGGCACAGGAGGATCAGCCATCCCAGCGTGATGTTTTTGTAGGCCGTCCAGATAAAAAGGACGGCCCACGCCAGCCAGGAGAATATCTTGGCGATGGCCAGCGCGCGGCTGAGTGAAGAGAGGTTTCTTAAATAAGAGTCGAGAATGTCGTTGGGCATGAGGGTTATTTGAGTTTTTTCGGAAGCGCCTCAATCTTTGCGGCCATGATGAAATCATTGAGAGAAAGACCGCCGATTGAATGGGTGGAAAGCTCGACTGCCAATTGCCGGTAGCCGGTCAGGTGAAAATCCGGATGGTGGTCTTCCTTCTCTGCGACCGGCATGATGCGATTGATGAATTCAACCGCTGCTTTGAAGTTGCTCATCACGAAAAGCTTCCGGAGGCTCTTGCTGTCGTTGGTTAGTTTCCATCCCGGCAGGCCTGCGCTGTGTTTTCTGGCCGCGGCGGCGCTCAGGATGGCTGTGCTATCTCCTTGGCAGGGCTGGCATTTTTTCCTGCGCAATGGGTTAGTGTTCGACATGGTCTTCCTTGGGGCTGCAGGTGCCCACAATCTCCGCCTGGTCAAGGATGTGTCCTTCCATGGCTTTGAGTAAATCGTCACTGGTGGACCGGGCCGGCAGAGCCAGGGAGCTATCGAGCGCGTAGAGCTTGAAAAAATAGCGGTGAATCCCGACGGGCGGGCAGGGGCCCCCGTAACCAATTTTTCCGAAATCATTGAGGCCCTGTTGCGTTTGATTCGGTAAAGCCTCTTCGCCGGGAATCTGCTCAGCCAGAGCTCGCTCCGTGGCCGGAATGTTATAGATGACCCAATGAGTCCATGTTTTCTCGGGGGCATCGGGGTCGGTCATGATCAATGCGAAGCTTTGGACGCCGCTTTTGGCGGTGCTGGTCCAGTTCAGCTCCGGTGAGACGTTGGCGCCTTGGCAGGTATATTTTCGCGGAATGCGCGAGCCCTGGATGAACGCGGGGCTCGTCAGCTGAAGCGTCAGCGTTACGCCCCCTTTGGTTTCCAGCGTATCGATCAGATGGGCCAGGGTTTCCCCCATATTTCTGTAGCCTTCGATATTGGGATGCAGTCCCTCGGGTGACCCCTTGAGACGATTGGGATCTTTGGGGTCGCGGACGGCGGCATTGGTATCACAAAAGGGAATGTTCAGGGTCTGCGCTTCATGTTTGATCCACCGGTTCAGACCCCGGATTTTCCGTGCCTGCACCTCGGTGGCTCTGTCAAAGGGAAGAACGCTGGTCGCGATCGGAATGATGTTATTGGATTTTGCCTGCTGGTACATCCAGAGAAGGTCGTCTTCGGTATCCCGTAAGGTTTGGCCCTGATAGATGTCATTGACGCCGGCCAGGATGATGACGTATCTCGGTTTGACGCTGATGACATCATGGCGGAAGCGCGCTTTGATCTCATCGGTTCTCTGGCCGTTGATCCCGCGGTTGTCGACTTGCCAGTCCGGATGCATCTTGATCATCCAATAGGCATAGGCTCCTTCCGGATTGCCCCGGCCTTCCGGAGGCTCCTCCAGGGGTGAGCGGAAAAAAGGAGTGCCCGCGGTCGTTGAGTCTCCCAGCGCGACGATGTGAAGGGGTGGCACTATTTCGGCTCCTTTGGAAGGAACTGTCAGCGCAAGCAGGCTGATGATCGAGAGGGCTTTTTTCATTTATCCCGGCTTCCTGGTGATGACGGTATAAAGAAAAGCGATGACGACCGGAAAGCAGAGGAAACCCATCCAGAAGGCTTTCTTTGCTCCGCGCTGATAAAGGTTCAGCAGAAGAAAAGCCGCCATCAGGATGATGCTCGTGAAAAGAGCCCACCGGCTATGTTCGGTCAGTATCCCGTTCACAGGACTTTGGCCTTGAGGAAATTGACGATACTTTTCTCGAAGGCTTCCGGCTGCTCTAGATTAATTAAATGCCCGGCTTCGCGAAAACATTCAAACCGCGCCCGGGGGAGTTTTTCCGCCATGGCTTTGGATTCTTCAGCTTTGATGAGGGTGTCTTCTTCCCCGGCCAGGATCAGAACGGGGTATCGCATCTCTGCCAGAAGGCTCGTCGAATCCCGGCGGTTGGCCATTCCCTGGAGAGCGGCGGCCACGCCGTCGGGCGTGTTCTTGAGGATGATTTCGCGCACGCGTGCGACCAGCTCAGGGCGGAGGTTCGTCGCGGTCTTGCCGAGTAGTTTGGGGAGCATGGCATCTGCGATGGCATTCACGCCCTGGGACTTCACAGTGTCGATCATCCGAAAGCGATTCTCACGGGCTTCCGGACTGTCCGGGGCGGCGCGCGTGGAGGCGAGGATAAGGCCTCTCAACTGATTCCCATACTTCCTCGCAAACTCGAAGGCGGCGTACCCGCCCATGGAAAGACCGCAGAGGATAATTTTTTCTTCGGGAAAGAGATCGTCGCAGAGTTTTTTTGCGGCGTCTGCGGCTGCCTCCATGGATAGTTCGGGTCCCATCGAGGGGGAGCTGCCAAACCCGGGAAAATCGAACGCGACGGGCTGAAAGTTCCGCGAGAAAAACGCCATGTCTGTTTCCCACATGGTTTTTGACAAGGGAAAGGCATGGAAAAAAACAAAGGGAACGCCCGTTCCCTGCCGCGCATAGGCCAATGGGCTTGACGTTGCTTGATTACTCGATGTCTTTGAAGTCTTCAGGAAAGTCTTCCTTTCGGCAGATTTCGCAGGTCCCGTTCCAATTCATGGATTGCCAGCCGTGGTGTTCGCAGGCCTTCAAGCCTGCGGCCTTCATTTGTTGGATGGTTTCTTCCAGAAACTTTTTATATTCGTCGTCGTAACCATCATCTGCCATTGCCGCAGCCTAGCGGAGGACTTTTCTTCTGAGGTAGGTTGTGATGGTCCCGGGCAGCGTACTGCCTTCGAGGCCCGAGTCCGGGCGTTTTCCGGTCTCGGCCCGGTCGACTTCAAAATGGTCGCCGGCTTCCCGCAGGAAAAGAATGGTTTTTTCTTTCATGTGAAACTTGGGCTGGCCTTTATCCATGACGGCATCCGTAGAGTTCATGTGGCGCCCGCCTCCGGCCACAACAATGACTTCGTTTTCCCCCACGTTCCCCTTCAGCATCCGGACGATCTTAACTTTTGCCCAGACGCTGCCATCACCGGGTTCGCCGACATCGACAATTTTCCCGATGATGATCAAATCTGATTCGTCGATCATGTCTTCGATGGCTTTTCGATCCAGGAGTTCCAGGGTCATGCCCGCCACGGGAATCAAGAGCAGCAGAGTCGCGCATACGGCTGATTTAAGTAATTTCATAGCGATGAAATTATTATACCCCAACAGGAGGGCCCCGCTCCAGAAATTTTGATCCCGGAGCGGGGTTGGGTTTGGGTCGTTTGTGGACGTCTGGTGGAATTCTGCATTTTTAGGATAGGGGCTGTGACCTTAAGTTCGCATTACTGACTTGTAACTTTTATGTAAATGTCATGTAACAAGCAGATGCAATAAACGAGTCTATTTTTAGGTCTGTTTATAAGGATGTAATAATCTCCATCTGAACCTGGGCTTCTGGTCCTGAATCCAGGGTCACCACATGGGTTTTGAGGGTTTCGTGATTGGCCAGGAGGAATTCCCGCAAATTGCCCAGGAAGGTTCTCAAGGACGGCGTGTTTTCAGGAAGAGCAATGGCCACACTTGTGCCTTCCCAGTCGGCTCGTATCCAGCCTTTGACAGTTCGAGCGGGCCGTCGTTGTTTGAGCCCCTCCCAGGTTCCCACCAGAGCCATCGAAAAGTTATTCCACATGAATGTATCGGGGGCGTAGTCAGCCAGGTCGAAGTCTTTAAGAACCAGAGACACAACGGAATCCGAGGTGGGCAGGCTTTTCTGCTGGAAAGTTTTCAGATCGGCGCCCCATCCCATATTTGAGAACTGGAATTTGAGATCGGCGGAGTCAGTTTCTTCCATGGGACCGGTCCAGATAACGGAGAGCTTAGGCATTTTTTCCTGGCAAGCTAGAAGAGGGGCTTTCGGGCGCGATGCCATCTTGAGCGGAGGGCAGGTTCTTCTGAGAGAAGCAGCGTTCTGGAAGAGATTGGTTAAACAGGTTGCGGGATGGGATCGACCCACTTGCCGTGGGTTTTGATAAGTTCAATCAAGCGCTGATCGGCGATCTCCATGGGGATTCCTTTTTCAACGCATTCTTTCCCGACATATAAATTGATTTTGCCGGGACCCCCGCCGACATAGCCGAAATCGGCATCCGCCATTTCACCCGGCCCATTCACAATACAGCCCATGATGGCGATTTTCACACCCTTCAAGTGGCCTGTTTGGGATTTGATGCGCTCGGTCGTTGTTTGCAAATCAAAGAGGGTGCGTCCGCATGAAGGGCAGGATACATATTCGGTTTTTGTGATCCGTACCCCTGCCCCCTGGAGCAGATTGTAGAGCAGCGTCAGATCTTCTTTCAGGTTTTTCCCCCGTCCTGCCTGAACGCTGTCGCCGATGCCGTCACAGAGGAGGGCGCCGAACAGTACGGAGGCTTGAATGCGGTGTTCGTCATAGGAGTCATGACGGGGTGCCTTCAGGTGAATCGGAAAAGCGCTTTCGCGCACGAGTTTTTGGGCGGCCAGGTAACGGTAGTGCCGGATGAGGCTGGAGGCATCCGGGCGGTTCAGCGAGAGGACGACGTTCCAGGTGATTGACGCGACTTGCTGGGCGATATTTGTCAGAAGCGCGGCATTGTCCGACTCGATAAAAATTGGTTTTTGTTCAGCTTTGGCTTGGATGGCAACGGTCTTGCAGGCCTCGATTTCGGCGGGCAGGTGGCCGTTGAGAAGACTCGTGTCCGGGAATGCCAGGCACACGCCATCGATGCCTTCTTCCTTCAGGGCCTCCAGAGCCAGCGGATTGGAGGGCCGAATGCGCGCGAGATAGGCCAGTCGATGAGTTTGATCCTTCAGTGATTCGTGGAAGGCAAGAAGTTCCATCAAGTCTTCGGGTGTTTCCACGTCCCATTCCAGGATTTCCGGCGGAAAATCTTTTGAGCTTTTCAGCTGTTCTTCCATCAGGGCCATGAGGTCTTCCGGGTTGACGTCTTTGTTGCTGTGCGTGACCAGGGGAACGGTGTTCTCCCCGCCGATGGAGAAAGGCCCCACTTTGACCGTGCGGCTGGGGCGGCGGCTGTAATGAAAGAAATTGTCGACATGCGTTCCTGTCCATCCTGCCGGAACATTCATGGCGATCGAGCCATCCTTGCGGTTTTGGTAGGAGGCGGCGATCATTTTACAGGCGGGCAATTCCAGTTCTGGGTCTTCTGTTAAAGAAACGCGGATGGTGTCGCCGATGCCGTCTTCAAGAAGACTCCCGATTCCGATGGCGGACTTGATCCGGCCGTCCTCGCCGTCACCGGCTTCCGTCACACCCAGGTGAAAGGGGTAGTCCATGCCTTCCTTCGTCATTTCGGCGGCGAGCAGACGGTAGGCTGCAATCATCACCTTGGGGTTGGACGCTTTCATGGAAAGAATGATGTCGTGGAAATTGTTTTTCTGGCAGATGCGCACAAACTCAAGGGCGGACTCCACCATGCCTTCCGGCGTGTCGCCGTAGCGATTCATGATGCGGTCAGACAGCGACCCGTGGTTGGTGCCCACGCGCAGGGCGCGTCCGAGTTCTTTGAGCCTGAGCACCAGGGGCGTGAAGCGCTCCTCGATGCGTTCCAGCTCTTCGTTGTACTGAGCGTCTGTGTATTCCTTGATCTTGAACGCTTTCGAGTCGGCGAAGTTGCCTGGGTTGACGCGCACTTTTTCCACCCAGTTGGCTGCTTCCATGGCGGCTTCGGGACGGAAATGAATGTCGGCCACAATCGGTTCGTTGTAGCCTTTGGCCACAAGGCCAGCCTTGATATTTTTTAGATTTTTCGCGTCAACTTCGGTCGGGGCGGTGATGCGGACGATTTCAGCGCCCGATTGGATCATCCGGATGGATTGGGCGATGGTGGCGTCGGTGTCCTGGGTGCGCGCGGTGGCCATGGACTGCAGGCGAATGGGATTGTTTCCCCCCACTCCCACATTCCCCACCATGACAACGCGGGTTTTGCGGCGTTTATAGGAAAAAAGACTGTCCGTGAAGGGTAAATACGGGTTGGCCGAGATGTCGGTCGCCATGAACATGATTATACCATAAGTGCGCATGCACCATACCGTGCACGTGGCCACCGGTTGCGACGAGGCTTCCCCGGAAAACAGCGACCCCCCTCTGGTTCCTTTCAGAGAGGGGTCAGTTAAAAATTACCTTCAGCCTATTTCTTCTTTTTCTTGCCTTTCTTTTTCTTAGCCATTCGCCTGATACCTCCTTTATTTTGGCGTGACGGAGAGCGGCACTGAAACAAAAATTTTATTGATGTTAGTTTTTCTCATCCCAGAGCCCGGGCCAACGAAGAGGTTTGGCGCCTTGTTCGATGGCGGCTGCCTCGGCTTGCATCTTGTCAGCTTCCGGAATGCGACCGAGCTGCCGCAGGAATGCCGCATAATGCCGGGCTGTGATGCCTGCGATTGGATGATCGGCTCTCAGGCTTTTCTCGGAAATATCCAGCGCGCGCCGGAACAGAGGCTCCGCTTCAAGAGGCCGGTTTTCCTTTCCATAAACACAGGCCAGGTTTTGCAAGACTTCCCCTGTCGTGGGATGGTCCGGTCCCAGGATTTTCTCAAAGATTGCCAAGGCTTCCCGAAAACGGTTTCCGGCTTCTTTATAGTCTTTCCTGTTGAGGGAGAAGATTCCCAGGCTGTTGAGAGTGCTGGCCACGTCATAGTGATCCGGTCCCAGGGTTTTTCTTTCAATGGCAAGAGCGCGTTTGAGTGCCGGCTCGGCTTTGTCAAATTGTCCGCGCTCTGTCCAGATTTGCGCGAGAAAGGAAAGCCCGATTCCCGTGAATGGATTATCCAGGCCGAAGTGTTTCTGCGTGATGTCCAGGCTCTGTTGAAAATAGGACTCCGCTTTTTCAGGTAAACTCTGGCGCTGATAAAAAGACCCCACAGCGTTCAGAGTGACAATCAGAGATGGATTATCGGTCCCGTAGGCGGTCTGGGCGGTTTTTAAAGTTTCACCAAGAAGCTGTTCTGCGTCATCGCGGTCTCCTTCCAGTTCCTGGACGGAAGCGAAGGCTTCCTGCGTTTCAAGAAGAATCGGATTGCTGGGCAGAAGAACCTGCATTTGAAAGCCCATGGCGTCCCCCAAGAGCGGCCGCGCTTTGGCAGGCAGGTCTTGCGCGATATAAAGTTCCGCCAGGCGCACCAGGGAAGATGACGTTTCCAGGTGATGAGCGCCCAGGGTTGTCTCGCGAATCGCCAAGGCACGCTTCAGAAGGGGTTCGGCTTTTGCGTATTGGGCGAGGAAGGTGTAAAGGGTGGCCATCCGGTCTAAGCTTTCGGCCTTCTGCAGGGCGTAGGTATCCGGGCTTTTCTCCATTTGAGCCAGGCATTGGGAGAAAATTGTTTCAGCTTCAGCATATCGGCTCTGGTCTTCGTCCACCAGGCCGATGTTTTCCAATGCCTTGATCGTCAGGACGTTGTCGGGTCCGGCGGTTTTCACCAGAATTGCCTGAACTTGTTCCAGAGGAGGCTGGGCTTTGCTGTATTCGCCGATCTGAACGTAGAAGTTGGCCTGGGTGTTGAGGAAAGGGATGACGTTCGGATTCTGGGGCCCGGAAATTTTTTCGATGCGCTCCAGGTTTTCCTTCAGCAGGGCATCCGATTTCGCGAATTGGCCCTGGTAGGCGTCAATCTCGGCCAGGATTTGGGAGTTCTGTGTCAGCTGGGGATCGGTGGGCGAGAGCTGCTTTTTCATGATGCCAAGAGCTCGCTCAAGATTCGGCACCGCCTTCTCGTATTGACCGTGCTCGCTTTCGACGAGGCCCAGATTCCAGAGCGCGGTGGCGACGTAGATGTGAGTGGTGCCAAAGGCGGTTTCTGCAGTTTTCACCGCCGCTTCTCCCGCCGCGATGGCTTCGGGGAGCCGGTCTTGTTTCTGCAATGTCAGCATCTGGTCCATGAGCTGAGCCCAATTTTGCGGTGTCTCACCGCGGGTGGTGGGAGAGTATACTGCGAGTAGAATGAGAAAGGCGCAGGCTGTTCTGCAGACTCTTGTCATCGGCGCAATGATATCAATTTGTTGACAGAAATACACATTGTTGTGAATGGATTTTTTTTGAAAGCGCATTTTTCCGAGCATCATTGTTGTACGGCGCATATTAAGTTGGTGCATTCCAGCGCGGGTTTGGAGCTCTGATGTGCAGCCGGATCGACGCAATTGACTGACACGTTTCTTTCTTGAATGTAAGTCTCGGCATCTTTTTCAAAAGTTGCGTTGACCGCTTCCCAGTTTCCGCATATCCCTTTGACGGCGACGCATTCAGCATTCACCGTGCAGATTTGCCACCGGCACGAAGGCAGACCATTCAGAAGCCGATTTTCCCACGTGTTTTCTGTGGCGATTTTCCCATCGAGAAACTTGAGGTCATCCGTTGCTTTTTCCAGGGCGACGACCCGCTGGAGGGCGGGATCTGCGCGGAAGGCGATTTGCGGCATTGAATCCTGGCCGATACGGTCAGGCAAGCGGCGCAGATAAAAAATATCTTTCTCACCGTGCTGGAAAATATGAGCGCGATGTAACGTGTCGCCGCTTCCATCCACTGTGATCTCCGGGCCCAGAATGGAATTTCCTTTCCAGACGCTTTCTACGTTCACGATCGCCAGGGAATCAAATCCAAGCGCATCTTTTTCAGCCAGCCGCACTGTTCCGATGAAGACGGCATCCGCCTGATAAAAAGCTTCCGCCGCGCTTTTGGGCATTGCGGAGGCCTGTGACTGCGGTGCCGGAAGAATGCCCGCCAGATAGAAAAGTATGAAAATTTCCCCGTGCCGCCTCCGTTGGACCCAGGGCGCTCTCACAGCGCTTCCGGATTCATGATCACGCGTGGATTTTTGCGTGGATCGATCCAGCCGATGAGGCTCATCATATTTTCACGGCTCAAAGCCACGCAGCCGGAGGTGGGCGTCTGAGGATCCAGCCAGACGTGAAAAAAGATTGCGCTTCCTTTTCCTTTAACAACAGGATCCATGTTGTATCTCAGGATAAAACCGTATTCATAGAGAGGAGTTTCGAGCCGCATATTCTCAAAGGTTTTGGCGGTCGTGGGGCCATGCACCCAGGAGTTGTATTGAGGGGAGTCGGGATCATCGATAAACTTGTCTTCCCGGGTGCATTGGCGGTAAGACATTTTTGTCGGTGCGTTGGGAGCATAGCCGAAAACACTGTCGATGGCGAAAATGCCGGAGGGTGCTTTCTGGTCCCCTTCTATTTTCTGGCCGGGCGTTGCAAATCCTTGCCGTCCCAGCGTGGCGGAAAATTCTTGCGTCTTTTCCCATCTTTGGTTTTTCTTCTCGTAGAGAGCGACGGCCGCTTTTGTCGGTGACTCCGCGGAGACCATGATGATTTGTTCGGCGGGGCCGAGTCTCTTGTCGAAATAGGCGGGGGACAGGGTCCCGAGTTTAGCCACGGCAAAGCCCCCGGGGCCCAGCAAAAGAAGAAAACAAAGCCAGACCGTTCTGTTCATGCAGCCATGTTAGCGGCATCGAAGTTCTGCGTCGACTGAATTTACCGGAACCACATTCCCTTCATTCTTCAAAGATTGTACACATTGCGGTGATTTTAAAGCGAGGTGAAGGATTCATGGAGTCTCAAGTCTGTTCGGCAGGGCCATGCAGTAAGTTTGTCTGGTAATAACGCTGAGTTCAAGATGTAAAATTTCCAGAAACCATTCATCTGCCGGCCTCCCGCGCTGCCGATTTGTTCCCGGCCGGATTTTTTATTTGGTTTTTTGTTTTTGACGGGGTAAGCTTTTGAAGGAGAGAATATGTATCAGTGGAACCCGCAGGACTATTCTGAGCATTCGGCCAACCAGGAAAAATGGGCTCATGAAGTCATGGGCCGCCTCACACTCCGAGGCGACGAACGGATTCTGGATATTGGCTCAGGCGATGGCAAGGTGACGGCCGAGCTGGTCCGGCGCGTTCCGCGCGGTTCGGTGGTGGGTGTGGATGTTTCCCCCGAGATGGTACGCTTTGCCCAGGAGAAGTTCCCGGCGAGAAATTTTCCCCGCCTGCTTTTTCGGCAGGCAGATGCTTCCGCTCTTCCCTTTCGAGATGAGTTTGACTGGGCGGTGTCATTTACCTGCCTGCATTGGGTCCGGGATCACGTCCCGGTTCTGGAAGGGGTGCGGCGGAGCCTGAAGCCCGGCGGGCGCGTTTTCCTGCAGTTCGGCGGCAAGGGCATGGAGAATGTCATTCTGGAAATGAGCGAGCCGGTGATGGCAGCTCCGCGCTGGAGCCCCTATTTTTCCGGTTTTTTGTTTCCCTGGTTCTTTTATGACGCCGAAGAATATAAGCCTTGGGTTGAGAAGGCCGGCTTGACGCTCCGCCGAGTGGAGCTTAAATCCTACGAGGGAGTCTTCACAGAGCAAAAACTGAAAGGCTGGGTGCGGAGCACCTGGGTGCCTTATACGCAGCGCCTGCCCCCCTCTTTGCGCGAAGCCTTTGTGTCTGAAGTGGTGGGCCGTTGTGCGAGAAAACATGCGCCCGACAGGCACGGCGTGATCCGGCTGGTTTTTAAGAGGCTTGAGGTGGAGGCGGAAAAGGACTGACGGTCAATTGCCGACCCGGGCATTAGATTTTTTGTCGGAGGGCGGCGTTTTCTGGCGAAGTTTTTCGAGACCGCGCTCCAGAGGGTCGTTCGGGTCTGAGTTTGTTGTTTGTTCCGCAGAGGTCTTGCTCTCATTTTTGGTCCGTGGTGAAGAGCTTGACTGGGGTCTGCCGAGCGGGACATCTTTTGCGAATTCAAGACGTTTGCCTGCTTTGACTTTGACTTCTTTACCGTCCTGGGTCAATAGAACGGTGCCCTCCGTCACATCAACGTAACCGCGGCCGGTCATTTTCTCATAACCCACTTCAAAGGCAGTTCCCCGTACGGAGGCCACAGCAATGGGCGTCACCACCTCGAACTTTTTTCCATTCTCGAGTTTCTCCACGGCGCACTTCAAGAGACCGTAATCGAGTACGCAGGTCCAATTTTTATTGGCCACCTGGGCTTTCATGCGGCTGCCGGACCGCAAGTTGACGCGGTCGGAGCCTTGTGCCATTGTCAGTTCCACTTGGCCGTCGTCACCGGTGCGTACGCTGTCTTCGTTTCCCAGCTTTATTCCAGGGCGGGCTCGAAACCATTTGTTGGGAATATTGGCCCGCTGAACTTCGACGCGCCCTGTCATTGTTCCGATTTCCGCCGGGGCGGCCGATGCGGTGACGATGAGGGTGCCGGCCGCCAAGGCTAGAACGACTTGGCGAAACCGTTGGCGGAGCGCGGGGAGTGCTTTCTTCATCTTAGTCAGAAGTCTACATCGGGAAAGGGAAAAATTCCGCAGCAAATAAGAATACGTCGTGCGGGGATATTTCCAGAGAGATCGAAGGGTGTGAGATGAGGGGTTTTTAGAAGGGGCAAGACTTCTAGATCATGTCAAGGATGACAACAGCATCCGGAACGGACTGTTCAGGATTCTGCGGCATTTCTTTCCAAAGCTTGATGAATGCCCTGGCCGGAACGCCTTGCACCTGAAGCATTAATTCTAACTGGTAAGGGGCTCTGGCGTTGCAGCCTCCCGAATTGGCGCAGGAATGACCCCACTCAACTTTCTGTTGAAGGGCGACCGCCCGGCCTGTTTTGTTCAGTGATTCCACCGCCATGGAAGCCGTCGGATCAACCCACAGATAGTTAAATCCAAAATCCCGGGCATTGTAGGTCACCAACTCCAGCTTTTTTTCTTCGGCATTGGGATAACTGTTGGCCAGCAGATATTTGAAGTGATCGCTGACGTTGTATGTGATTTTGACTGTGGCATATTGGCTTTGCCAGGAGATCTTTGTGGGGACGGGATAGACCGGGTTTTCTCTATCGAGGACTGCCAGGTTGCGGTAGGCGCGCGGTTCCCCCAGGCCTATCAGAAGAAACGGGTTGGCAATGAATCGGGATTCGCCAGACAGGCCTTCATTGGATTTATCCCCGGTTCCATAGTAATAGAGCCCCTGCAGGCCCCACCAGGCTGTTCCATCCTGGATTTTCCCGAAGACGGCTTCGGACGGGCGATAGTTGTCATCGGCGAGTTCCTTGTGATCGAGCACGGCCCTTCGCCGGATCTCATAGATATCCGATCGGGCTCTCATATTGAGAGCCACGGGAGGATTGACGTCGACTGAGACATCAACATTCACTTTGGCGGAGTCTTTCAGGAAAAGGTCGCTTGTTTTATTGGGCCGGAGCGACCAATAGGCCGATTGGATCGAATCCCAATTGTTCATACAGACAATTCCAAAGAGCGCCACGAGCACGAAAAGCAAAAGACGGTTGTTCCCCCATCTTTTTTCAGCAGGTTTGGCTGGAATTAAAATGGGTGCTTCGTTGACGGGGACCGGTTCTTGGGCTGGTGGAGGCTGCGGAGTTGCGGCTCCTGGAATGGCCCAAGGCGGCGGGGCTCCTTCGGGGGCCCAAGGGCGATTTGACGGTAAAGGGGTTGAGGCTGGGTTAGAGGCGGACGGATCGGCTAGCTTATCGGCCGGTTTCTGAGGTTCCATGTCGCCTCCAGTATGGCGCAGGAAAGGTCAAAAGACCAGGGAAAAACAACTTAACGTTTTTTCTTTCGGCGACGGTTCCAGTACCACCAGTCGCATTTTTCCTTGGCCAATTCGGGGTTTTTGGCTTGAGCTACCGCGGCATTTAAGACATCTTCCATGCAGGGATCGTGCCGTTCCTCGGAAAGCTGGCACAGCTTCGCGTAGAGAGTTTTGGCTTCACACTTGGACAGTTCCGCAACGGTAGTAATGCCCAGGAGCTGCAGGTCTCTCAAAGCGGCCCGGCTGATGGAAACCAGATCCTTCAGCTGCCTAAGGTCGGGGACAACGGGTTTCTTGGAAGTCGCTTTCTTATTCAGGGGTAGGGAGAGGAACGGGGTTGTAATGCGCGAATGTTTTGACGATTTGACCGTTGTCGTTCAAAACGATGGTTTCTGATGCCAGCAAATTTTTAATGCTGCGATAGTGGATGACCATGCTGTTGACGCCTCCAAATACCTTGAGAAATTCGAACCGGAGATCTGAGTAGGTATCGAGAGCTTTCTTGAAGTAGGCCCGCAGCATCTCCCGGCCTTTCAGGGTTCCCGTGGAATTGCCGGTTAGCTTGATGATAAAAGGAGACGTGAACTCCACATCCTCAGCGTAATGGCTCATAATCGACTCCAGGTCGTGACGATTCCATGCATCTATCCAATTCCATGCGATGGCTTCAGCGTCTTCTTTATTCAGCATACTTCAAGCAGAGTAACTAAACAAGATCTCTGGCCGAAATCACTGATTTCCCAAAACCCATGTATCGGGCCAGTGGGATAGGGAATTTGCCGCCGCCTGATTTTCCGAAGGCCCCCCCTTTTCCCGGCGCCTGAGTTCGGCATAGTTATTTGACACGGCGACGACTTCGGGGTGAGTGGGAGCCAGGCTTATTTTAAGAATGAGAAGCGCGTGTTGAAAAAGGGCCTCGGCTTTGGCGTTTTGTCCCTGCACCGCATAGAGGCATGCCAGATTGTTCAGAGCTTCTCCCAGGGCTGGATGGTTCGGGGCAAGGGATCTCGTATAAGTTTCCCCGCACCGGATCAGGCACATTTCCGCTTTCCCGTATTGTTTTTGGGCGCCGTAGAGAAGTCCCTGCCGCTCTATCATCTCAGCTGTTCTTACATGGATGCGGCCCATGATGGCTTCCGTGGCTTCTGCGGCGTGCGAGATGAGGGGCTCGGCTTTCGAGAGCTTATTTTCAAGTCCATAAAGACGACCCAGGCGGCTCATGGCATCGATGACATCGGCATGGTTTCGGTCCAGTATCTTTTTTCTGATGGCGTAGGAGCGCTTCAATAGGGGTTCTGCCTTGGAGTAAAATCCCTGCATTTCATAGAGAGTCCCCATATCGCTTAGGAGCGTGGCCATAAAGAGAGGCAGTTTTCCGCGGCTGGCCAGATCGAGCGCTTCGCCCGGAGCGGCTTCGGTGCTGTCCCGGGCGTCGGTTTTGGAATGGATCCCTATTTCCTTGAGGGCCCATGCCAGATAGGGGTATTTGGGGCCGTAGGAATGAGCCAGGAGAGTGAGGCAGCGTTCATAGAGGAGTTCGGCTTTATCGTACTGGCCCAGTTGGGCGTCCACCGCGGCCAGGCGGATGAGCGCAGAGGTCATTTGAGGATTTTCCCGTCCGAGAGTTTTTTCATTCATCGTGAGAGCCCTTTCGTAAAGAGGCTGGGCCTTCGCATATTCCCCCCGGATGACGTCGGCTTCCGCCTGGGTGACAAGAAGCGGTTCCAGAGCCGGGTTGTCCGGGCCGAGCACCTCTTCCTCGATTGCGGAGGCGCGTTTATACAGCGGTTCTGCTTCGCTGGGCCGTTCTTCCCGGGTATAGATATCGGCCAGATTGCTGAGCGCGCGCGCCATTTCGAGCGTCTCGGGCCCCTTGTTTTTTTCCACCAGCGCCATGGCCTGCTTGAGGATCAATTCCGCTTTCGTATAGTTGGATTCTTTTGCATAGAGGTCGCCCAGATCGTTCATAGCCTTCCAGAGCCTCAAATCATTGCGGCCGAAGATTTTTGACATCATGTCAAAGCCCTGCGTCAGGAGAGGTTCAGCTTTGGCATAGTTCGCTTCTTCTTTATAAATGAGTCCCAGGTCGCAGAGGGTTGTTGCCAGAAACGTGTTTTCAGGACCGTAGGTGTTATGAGCGGTTGTCACGGCTTGCTCTCCCAGCCGTGCGGCCTCGGCATAGCGGTGCTGGGTTTCAAGAGTGGCCATTTGGTCGATGAGCGAGGCCCATGATCTTTGGTCCTGCGGATAGGCAGAGGCAAGAGGGGCGAGCGTGAGAAAGGCGGCCAGGACCGTCAGCGGTTTCATATTCATCTTGGAGATGGAAGGAAGTTACGAAAAACCACGTGCCCCGTCAACATGGCCGTCCGCTTTGCCGCGAAGGGTTTCTTGCGCATTTTACCGGAGGTTCCTTTTTCATCTTCTGATGGGATCCTTGAGCGCGAAGAAGTTGATTTCCTAGACCAGAGGTTGCCGGGTCCTGTCCCAGGCATGTTCATGAAGAGTCTTGAGAACCGAGGGAGGCAGGGGTGGAGTGTCTGAGAGCCGGACATTGGCCTCCACGTTTTTAACTTTTCTCATTCCCGGGATAACGACAGAGACGGCGGGATGGGCCAGAACGAATTTCAAAGCGAGCTCCGGCAGGGTGGCTGCGTAAGGGCCGAGAAGGGATTTAAGTTTTTCAGTCCGTGCGCAGGTTTCCTCGAGCCGGCCGTCGCCGAAATATCTTGCCCTGAAGTCGTCGTCCTCGAATTTTGTTGCCGGGGTGAGAGTTCCGCTTAATCCGCCTTCGTCCAGAGGAACGCGGACGATAACACCGACGTTCATTTTTTGACACAACGGGAACAGTTTGCGTTCCGGCGACTGTTCGAAGATATTGTAGATTACCTGAACCGTATCGACGGCGCCTGAGGCCACCAGCTTGAGGGCGCTGTCGGGATCCAAATCGTTGATGGAAACGCCGAACCCGCGGATCTTCCCCTGTTTCTTAAGCTTCAGGATGGCGTTTTTCCACTCGTCGGCTTCCACCCAGGCGTCCGTCCAGACATGGAACTGCTGAAGATCCAGGCACTCTACCCCCAGTTTTTTGAGGCTTCGTTCCGTGCATTGGACAATCCACTCTGCGGGGAATGCCTCTTGGATTTTTGTGAGGGGATCTGCGGGCCAGCCTCCGTCTTTCGGCGGGCACTTGGTGGCCACTAAAGGCCTGGCGCCCGTTTCCTTAAGAACCTGGCCGATCAATTCTTCACTGTGGCCGTCGCCGTACACAAAGGCTGTATCAAAAAACGTGATTCCCAGCTCCAGGGCTTTGCGTAAAGCTTTGAGGGATTCTGCATCATCGGTCGGTCCCCACCAGCTTTTTCCGATTCCCCAGGCTCCGAACCCAATCTCCGATATTTTTTGCCCCGTGTGCCCCAGCGTCCGGATTTTCATTGTTTGTTTTCCCCGTTCTTGTGAGCCATCGAAAGCGCTTCAATCATCTTGGCCCGTTCGCGAAGGTTTTCACTCTGCGATTTCTTCCCCAGGATATGCATCAGCTGGGCATAGTCATTCAGCACAGGCACCATCCGGACCTGATTGGATCCGGGGGATTTTTCCAGGAGATCCAGTGATTGCTTATAAAGGGTTTCGGCGTCGGCATACCGGGCCTGAGCCACGCGCAGATTCCCCAGGCGGTCGAGCCATTCGCCGACCCCGGGAGCTTCCGGCCCCAGGGATTTGCGTGCGGCCTCAAGACTTTGCTGGACAAGAGGTTCGGCGGCGGAAAGTTTTCCCTCGATTTGGTAGAGCTTCGCCAGATTTCCGGCCGATTGCAGAGCGTCAGGATGATTGCTCCCCACGGTTCGTTCCCGCAGGCTCAGCGCCTCTTTGAGGGAGGTTTCAGCTTCCGGCCACCGCTTTTGACCTTCGTAGATGAGGCCCAGGTCGTTTATTGCGGTGGCCGCGGCGGGACTGACAGGCCCCGGGTTTTTGTTCCAGACGCTCAAAGCGCGCTTGGCGAAAACCTCAGCTTTCGCATATTGGCCTTCTTCTCTGTAGAGTTCCGCCAGGTTGTTCAGGGATTGGCCTAAATCGGGGTGAGTGAGATTGAGGTAACGTTCGCGAATGGCGAGCGATCGCCTGTAAAGGACTTCCGCTTCTTCGTAGCGATGTTCGTCACAGTAGAGTCCCGCTAAATTATTCAGAGCGGTGGCGACGTCCGGATGACTTGGACCATGGGCTTTTTCAGCAGCTTCCACCGCGCGTTTGAAAAGGGGTTCGGCATCAGTTTCCCGCCCGAGGGCCCTGTAGATCTCTGCCAGGTTGTTATAGGATTCGGCCAGTGCAGGATCTTCCGGTCCAAAGGATGTCTCGGCGATTTGAAGAGCCTGCTCGGCGACGTGCGCCCCTTCCTGGTACTTGCCTTCCCGGTAGAATTCCCCTGCCTGAGTGTCCAGATCCCGCCATTTGAGTTTCTGGCATCCCCCGAAGACAAGACAGACAGAAAGCAGGCCAGCGGCCGCTTTCCAGTTTCGTTTCGACTGCTTCATGCAAATTCCCCCAATCTTTGAACGCGGGCCTCTTCGAGACTGGCTTCCGTTATTTTCCCAAAGCGCCTTTTGTAGAGAGCCATGAGTTCAGCTGTCCGGATGAGGTCTGTGATTTCAGATTTTGTCATTTTCCATTTATAAATGCGCGCCACTTGATCATCGGTGATGTGGGCATCTTCCTCGCGTCCCGTTTCGCGGTAAATGTCCGAAAGGCGGGCAAGTGATTCGGCGAGTCCGAGCCGGAATTCCTTTTCCCGGTTGATGTCACGGCACCGTTGGAAAAATGCTTCCGCTCTCAGGTGCTGTTTTTGGGCCAGATGCAGTTCGCCCAGACGATTCAAAAATTTCATGACGCCAAAGCTGTTCAACCCCTCGGACGTCTCGCAGATCATGAGAGCCCTGTCATAGAAAGGTTCGGCTTCCGCATACCGGCCTTGGTCTTCATAAAGCCCGCCCAGATTTTCCAGACAGGCCAGGAGAGTTCCGTCTTCAATGCTCTGGCCTTCTTCGAGCAGGCTGAGCTCCTTTTGATAAAACGACTGGGCTTCCTCCAGTTTTCCCTGGGCTCTGCGCAACGACCCCAGACGGTCAAGCGTCATTGTCAGATGGGGAGGGCCCAGCGAACCGCCGATGTCGAGCGCCCTCTGGAGGACCTCTTCTGCTTCCGCATATTTTCCGGCTGTGATATAGAGCATGCCCAGGCCATTCAATGAGAAGGCCACGGTGGAGTGCCGGGGGCCGTATGTTTTTTCAGCGGCTTTAAGTTCCTTGAGAGTTGTCTGGCTGGCCGGATTGGTTCCATCCAGCAGCGCCGCAAATTCTTTATGATTGTGCATCCGGTAGGGGCTGCGGGATTTTTTCCCCGGCAGAACCAGGCGCCATATCGACTGCAAGATGGAAATTATTTTTGACAGCATCGTTATTGTTTGAAGTCTTTGTACAGAATCCTCAGCGGGTTTTCAATGATGATGAATCGCGCGCCTTGAGCCGGGGAGACAGACTTTCCCATCCGACGACTCTGCCGCCCGAAAAATGGACGTACGAGGCGCCGTATCTGAATTCGTTTTCGGTGAGTCCGTCCGGAGTTCCCTCAAGCGCCAGCACCACGTCTTTGGAAGAGCCTGTGGTGAAATATCTCTGGCGTACAATTCCTGGACCGGGGAGAATCTGGGCTTTCAAAGGAGGGTCGACGCTGTCCCAGCCGGCCACAAGCCCTCCCTGGAAGTAAACGCGCGACAAACCGTACCTCAGTGCATCGTCGGAATAACCGTCCAGGGCGCTCCCCTGGGCATCCATCACTTCTTCCTGCGTGGAGCCCAGGGTGAAATATCCCGGTCCTGCAGTCTCAGAGGAAGACCCCAGTGCGACCTTTAGTTTGGACAGCGGGTCGTACCAGCCCGACACGCGGCCGTTCTTGAAGTGCACTTTGGAGCTCCCGTAGTCAAACTCGTCGTTTGTGATTGCACGCGGCGGACCCTGCACCAGAAATACCTCCCGCGGGGACGATCCCAGCGTGAAACTGCCCGCGTCGGCCAGGAAGACATTGTCCGGCAGCCGGGCCGCCAGTTCGTCTGATTTATTGGACCACTTTTCCACGCGTCCATTGTTGAAGTAGACGATGGCATTATCGTATTCGATTTCATCTTTCCCGAACCGGCGCGGCTGGCCTTGCGCCGCGATCACCTGGGCCTGCGTTGAGCCAATTGAGAAGTATGGGTGCGGCCTGTCGGTTTTCATTTGCGTCTCGGGGTGCCGCGGGGCGGAACTCCTGAACAGCAGCGGAGAGAACCACCTCCAGCAATAGAACGCCGCCAGAGCGCCCACCAAAAACCATCGTTGCCTGAGATCGCTTGTCCGGAGGAGCGTACTGGATTCGCGCCGAACGGGACGGGGCCGCGAAACTGGATCCGGCTGGCGTGGCCGGGCCGCCTGGGGACTCGCGACAGGCGGAGGGACGTAGTCTTTTAGGAATTCGTAGGCTTCATTAATTTCTTTAAGCTTTTCCTCGGCCTCTTGCTGGAGAGCCGGATCGTGCCCCCAATGATCCGGATGCCAGCGCTTCACCAGATTTCTGTACGTATTTTTGATTTGTCTGGGCGAAGCTCCGGGTGAAAGCCCGAGAATCTCGTAATAGTGGTCAGTCGGGTTCATGGCGCCTGTTTTCGGGCTTTCAAGGAGGCTAACAGGATTTTCTTCGTCCCGCCAGTGTCCAATATTACCGGGCGCGATCAGGTTTTGTGGGGTAGTTTTGGAACGAGGGGGCTGGGAGGACGCATGGGTATGCTTTGGGTGCTGCCGAACCATCGGCGAAGAAGGCCGATCACGCCGCCGGGGTGATTGGGGCAATAAATGGTCGGGAAGGTGTCGCCGGCAAAGGGCATGGTTGCCACATCGGGACAGCCGGACCGGGCCAGGAGACCTGATGTCTGGTCTATTTTTTTAAATTGGATTCCCTGGGGGATTTCAAAGGATTGGGCGCTGCGCTCAAGCCCGGATCTTTTCATAAACGACATCCAAAGCGGGAGCGCATGGCTTGGGCCGGTGAGCCCCGAGGCCCGGGGCGTGTCGTCTCCTATCCAGACGCCGCAAACGATCTTCGGGGAATAACCGATGAACCAGGCATCTTTTCCTTCATCGGTGGTCCCGGTCTTTCCGGCATAGCCGCCGGTCATGCCGAGCGTGATTGCCGCTTGCGCCGTTCCCTGGATCATGGCCTGATTCAGGGTCCAGTTGATCAGGTAGGCCGTCATTGCATCCAGGACTTGCTGCGGTTCGAACTCGGCTTCTTCCAGCAGATTGCCGTTGTGGTCATAGATGGCTTTGATGGAAAGGGGTTTGGTGCGCATGCCGCTTGTGGCGAAGACGCCGTAGGCGCTGGTGAGTTCCAGCAGCGTTACTTCGCTGGTTCCCAGCCCCACCGAGGGGACCGCTTGAATGTCGCTGTCTATCCCGAGGCGGTGGGCCAGGGCCACTGCCTTTTCCGGGGAGATGGATTGGGTGAGAATGACCGTGGGGATATTCAGCGAATGCATGAGGGCTTGCGCCAGTGTGACGCGCCCGCGGAAGGTTCCGTCGTAGTTCTTCGGTGTCCACAGGGTTTCCTGGCCGGGGACGCGCAGGTGGATGGGTGAGTCATTCAGAAGGCCGGCAAGAGTCCAGCCCTTTTCCTTGTCTTCGAGCGCGGCTGCATACACGAACGGTTTGAAGGTACTCCCCGGCTGTCGTTTGGCTTGCGTGGCTCTATTGAACTGGCTTTTGACGTAATTCCTTCCCCCTACCATGGCGCGGATCATTCCGGTCTGGGGGTCCAGGGCCACGAGCGCGACTTCATGGGTTGAGTTTTTCAAGGCGTCTTCAGCGCCTTCCTGGAGGAAAGGGTCCAGCGAGCTGAAGATCTTTAAACCCTGCGAGGTGAGGGCGCTTGCCGAATAGCGTTCAAGGAGGAGAGCCCGGACATGGTCGACGAAATAGAGGCTTGCCGCGTCCGCCCGGCTTTTCGGCATGGAAAGCTCGAGCGGTTCGGCTTCGGCTTCCCGCTCCTGTCTCGACGTGATAAATCCCTGCTCGCGCATTTTGTTCAGCACGGAATTTCTCCTCTCTACGCAGAGGTCGGGATGAGCCGTCGGAGAGTAGAGAAGCGGGGAACGGATGAGACCGGCGAGCGTTGCGCATTGGGCCAGGTCCAGGTCGGCGGCAGGCTTGGCGAAATAATGACGTGATGCGGATTCCACCCCGGAAATACTGACAGGGCCGTCCTGGCCCAGATAAACCTGGTTCAGGTAGAGTCCCAGAATTTCGTCTTTGGAATAGCGCATTTCAATGAGCATCGAGGCGAAGACCTCCAGGATTTTTCGCCAGAAAGTGCGCTGCCGGGTCAGGAAAATGTTCTTGGCCAGTTGTTGAGTCAGGGTGCTTCCCCCCTGCGAAAGCCGGCCCTGCCGCAAATCTTGCAGAGCGGCCCTTCCCATGCCGCGAGGGTCCCATCCCCAGTGAGTGAAAAACCTCCGGTCTTCCACAGCCACGACCGCTTTGCCCATCAGCACCGGTATCCGTTCAGGGCGGACGAATTCCCTGTTTTCGAATGATTGGTCATAAAAGCGCGTGATGGGAGCGGGTTCCAGGCGAGCCGAGGCCGTTTCCGTCCAATGGGTTCCGTCCGCGGAAGCTTCCAGCTTTTCTATGGCATCCTGGGATTCTTCAATCTGCAGAAACTGTTCTTTCTGAAAGGAGTCGCGGCGGTTGGGGATCGAAAAGGCGCGCAAGTGAATGATCAGGCGAGGCATTTGAACGAAAAAGGCGCCGGGCTGCGGAAGGGGTTTGGGCGAGAGCACGTAGCCGGCTCTTTTCAGGTGCCTTTCGATCTGCTCGACGCTGATCGGTTTGTTTTTTTCAAGAATCAGCCAATCCGAATAAAGGATGGACGGGAATGTCCAGCCGTGATGGGTTTGGTCGAGACTCAGGAGGCCCACGACGCGCGGCCAGAGGTAGCCGAGCCACAGCACGACACCCAGGCAGCCCACGGCCACAATACGTATTCCCCAGCGGGCGGTCTTTCGCATGAGGTTATCTTACTATTTGTGCCGGAAAGGTTAGACCCCCTGGCTTTTTTAATAGTCAGGGGGCCATGGGAGGACGTCTTAAGGCAGTTAGTTAGCGGTGTCTATAATTGGCGAGGAGCTCCGGAGGAGCGTTCACGTGAGGATTGACCATCAATACCACGTCGGCATGCGTTTCACACAGGACTTCCTCGTAGACCATAGCGCTCCCTGCGGCGAGTGTCAGCCTTTGAAAATCTGCCATGATCTTGTCAGCCACGATTCTGGTCAATGAGGAGAGTCCCGTTTTCATCATGCTGTGTTCCTCCTGTTGCTTTGTGTTGCAGTGCTCCTAGTTTGCCGAATAGGGAATTAAGGAAGCTTTAAGGAGATGTAAACAAACTGTAATAAGTGACTGAGAGAGGAATCGATATGTCAAATAAGGATGAATTGAAGAGGAGCCTTTCTGGCAGGTCTCCATTTCAGTGATTGGGGAGCAGGCCGGAGGCGGGAGTTACTGTGGGTGGGCTTGTTTGGCCAGAAGTCTTCTGTAAAACATTGAAAGAAGGGCTGTGCGCATCCATTCCGGAAGGCTTGCCTGGAAGATCTTGACAAACCAGGCGTCGGTGCCGACCGGGACGCGCAGGGGCATCGATTTGGCCTGGGTCAATTGAATGACCTTCCGGACCACCTTTTCCATTGGAATGACGCTTTGGGCTGTCAGGTCCTTCCGGGCGCGGTTATAGAGGGTTGTCTGCGGAGCATAAGGCGAGTTTGCCTCAAAGCTTTTCTCTCCCCACACCATATTGGGGGTAAAGCTGGTTCTGTGCCGGCCCGGTTCCACCAGGCAGACTTGTACCCCGTGGGGTTTGAGTTCGTAATAGAGGCATTCGCTAAAACCTTCCAGGGCGAATTTACTGGAAACATAGCCAAGGCTCAGCGGGAAGCCAAAGGTCCCCATGACGGAAGAAATGTTGATCACGCGCCCCCGGGTTTTCCGCAAGGCGGGCAGCAGTGTTTGCGTGAGGAATACCAGCCCGAAAAAATTCACTTCCATTTGGGCGCGCAGCTGCGCTTCCGTGAGATCTTCGAGGGCGCCGAAAAGTCCGTATCCGGCATTGTTGACGAGGACATCGAGCCCCTCGCCGCGGCGTTCGAAGGCACGGCCCATTTCCTTTCTGTCTTCTTCGCGTGCCACATCGAGCGATAGAATCTCAAGACTGCCGGGGTATTTCCGGATTTCTTCCGAGAAGAGGTTTTCTCTGTCTTTTGCGTGGCGCAGAGTGGCCGTTACTTTCCAGCCTATGTCCAGGAAGGCCGGCACGAGCGCGCGCCCGAAACCGGAGGAGCATCCGGTGATGAGGACAGTTTTCTTCTTCATGCCCGGCAGCTTTTCAGGATCGTATTCCATTCGGAGGGAGTCACTGGCTGTACTGAAAGGCGCCCCCGTTTGACGAGCACCATGTTTTTGAGGGCGGGTGTTTCTCTGATTTTTCCGAGGGGCATGGGCTTGGGGAACTTTTCGATAAATTTCACATCCACCTGGCTCCATCGGGGCGCGCTTCGAGGGGATTTCGGATCGTGGTGGACATTGCCCGGGTCAAATTGCGTGGGGTCGGGATAGGCTTCCCGGGCAATCTCCATGGAACCCACCACGGCGGGCGGGTTGACGCTGGAATGGTAAAAGAGGGCCCGGTCGCCCTTTTTCATCGCGCGCATATGATTGCGAGCCTGATAGTTGCGGACGCCGTCCCATCCCCCGACCTTCATGCGCTGAAGGTCATCGATGGAAAATGCCTCCGGCTCTGATTTCATCAGCCAGTAATTCATGCGACGACAAGTGTATCAGATTGGTTCGGCGCGGTCAGATGGATTTGATTTTTCGGGCCAGACGGCGGGCGAATCGTTCCATGGCGTGGGAATGATCGTTCTTCTCCAGCTGAACATTGAGCAGGCTGAATTGTTCTTTGTCGGTCTTGGCCGTTGCCAGCGCCTGCACGAAGTCACCTTCGGTATGAATCTTATAACCGCGGCCTTCCCCCAAGAGCTTAGGGACTTCATGATAGGCCCAGCGGGGGATGTCATTGTAGGGGCCTTCCTTGAGGAGACGTTCGGTCCCATAGCCCTGGTTGTCAAGAACGATGACGATGGGGTTCAGTTTCCACCGGGCGATCGTGGAGAGCTCCATCCCGGTCATCTGGAAGGCGCCGTCTCCCACCAGAACCACCGGCCTAAGATTGGGGCGGGCGAGTTGGGCGCCGAGGGCTGCGGGAACTGCAAATCCCATAGTCGTGTAGTAGGCCGGGCTGAAGAATTCAGTGCGGCGGTGGATCTTTAAATCCACGGCGCCGAAGAGCGAGTCCCCCACATCTGCAATAACGGCCATGTGGTCTTCCATCCGTTCGTTGAGCAGCGAGAAGAGCCGCTGCACGGTGATCTTGCGACCCGGCACATATGGGACCAGACCGTTCGAACTGGGGCGCGCCTTCCGGGGTTTGCTCCTTTTGCGGATGGTTGCGGACAGGAGTCCCCGGATGAAATCCTCGAACAAAATGCCTTCATAGCGGTGATGGCGAACCATGATTTTTTCCGATGTGGCATAAATCGTATTGCCCAGATCCAAATGAGCCGTGCCGATGCCCATGTTGATGTCCGTCAGGAAGCAGCCCAGCATCAGGAGGCAGTCCGAGGTTTCCACGCTTTGACGAACTTGGTCGTCGCCCAGGGCTCCTTCATAAACACCGAGATACAAAGGATGAACTTCACTGATCACGGATTTTCCCATGAGCGCGGCGGCGACGGGAATATTGGTGTTTTCCACAAGCTTCACCAGGGCATTCTGCAGGCCGAAGCGGTGCATTTCCACATCCGCCAGGACCACCGGGCGACGGCTTTTATTAATCATTTCAACGGCTTCCGCGAGCGCTTCTTTCAGGGCCTTCTTGTCGCTGACGGGTTTGGGAGAGGCATGGTTTTTGGGAGACTGGACCGGGCAATTTGTTCTGTCGCGGGGGAGCTCGATATAAACCGGCCGCTTGTACATTTGAGCGGCGTCAAGAACGCGGCGTATTTCATCCGGAGCCGTCCGCGGGTCATCGAGAAGCGTGGAGGCCACGGTGATTTTCTCGAAGATTTCTTTTTGGGTGGTGAATTCACGAACGCGGTGATGCAGGAGAGGATCTTTTTCTCTCTCTTTCATCCCCGGGGCTCCGGAGATGACGACCACAGGCGACTTCTCCGCGTAAGCTTCGGCGACTGCGTTGGTGATATTGAATCCTCCCACGCAGTAGGTGACGCACACGGCTCCCAGGCCACGGGCTCGCGCATAGGCATCAGCCGCAAAGCCGGCCCCGCTTTCGCAAGTGGTGCCGACAGTTTTGATGGAGCTTTTGGAGAGAAGGTCGTAGAACCCAAGAACGTAGTCGCCGGGAATGCCGAAGACATGACGGACACCACGGCGATGAAGTTCATGAATGAGGTAAGTGCCAACGGTGTAATGGGTCATGATACTCTACCATAGACCCAGAAAATGCAAATGACAAGCCCCTGGCGTATTCGCATCAAAACGTGCTAGTGTCCTTTCATGGCAAGAGCCAAGGTTTTGACGCTGGTCCCGGGGCCTGTGGAGCGCTATGCGACTGTTCATTCGGTTCCCGAGCCCGAGTTGCTGCGAAGACTGGCCAAAGAGACTTATGCCCGGACCCGTTTTCCTCAGATGCAGGTGGGGCATCTCGAGGGGGCATTCTTGCGCTTGTTGGTTTGTTTGACCCGGGCCCGCCGCGTGCTGGAAATCGGGACTTTTACCGGCTACAGCGCGCTCGCCATGGCCGAAGGCCTGCCTCCCCGCGGACGCTTGATCACCTGCGACATTGACGTCAAGACCACAGGGATTGCACACGCTTTCTGGGCGAAGAGCCCCCATGGAAAAAAGATCGACTCCCGGCTGGGTCCGGCCCTTTCGACCTTGAAGAGCCTGAAAGGTCCGTTCGACTTGGTTTTTATTGATGCCGACAAGGAGAATTACCTGAACTACTGGGAGGCCTGTCTGCCGAAAGTCCGGCGCGGCGGCTTATTGGTGGTGGATAATGTTTTGTGGAGCGGGCGCGTTCTTAATCCGAGGGACCGGATCGATCATGCGCTGGCGGATTTTAACCGTCATGTCAGAGCCGATCGGCGCGTGACTCCTGTGATGTTGACGGTGCGCGACGGAATGACGCTTGCGCTAAAGCGCTAGAAGGCCTTTTAAGAGAGCGGGCACCGGGCACCGGTTATCCCGCCGGGGAAGCGCTGAGATGATAGCGGCCGGGTCTCCATCGGTATCCTTTGTGATAGTAAAGTTCGCTGGCCACTCCTTCCTTCTTTAAAACCCCAAAAAATCGTATTTCCGCATGCGGCAAGTCTTTGAAATCTGATTTCTGGAAACCAAAGCTATAGCCCGACATTTCTACGGCAGGCCCGTAGACGCGGGAAATATCCGGACGGGGGCTGTTGAGTCCTCCGGAATAAAGGAATTTGCCATCGGCAAAGACGAGGATCATGTCAGGAATTTTTCTCCGCTCGATGTCGGCGGCCCACCCCGAAAACTCCACGCGGTCATAATTGATCAATGAGCGGTCCATCCATCCGGCGACAGCTCCGGGCATGATCCTGAAGCTGTCGTTTCCTGGCGACATCAGGATGGAATCTTCTCTTCCCGGGGCACCCAGCAGCTCGTAGTTCGGAGAGGGATGCTGCCGAACGCTTTGGAAGAGAGGGTGGTCCCGCGGTCCCCATACCACCAGTATCTGCAGGCTGTTCTTCCCCTTTTTCAGGGCGGTTTCCGGAAGCATGGCGGAAATTTTGTATCCGTCGCTTTCCTGTCCAAATGTCCGCGTCACGGCCGCAATGGTTCCATTGACAGCCACGGCCAGTTTAACCGGGCCGGTCAGGGGCCGGCTGAAGCGCAAGAGGGCCCTCAGGCGGCACGGCAAGATGGGAGCATTCAGGTCCACGTTGTCATAAAGCCAGGGGGGCAGGATCTCCACGTCGATGCTGGGCGGGCCGATTTTCCCCAAATCGCTGACCCGGCGCCCAATCAATTGGGCATAGGGTCCGATGGCATAGAGACCCTCGCTCTTGCCGGATCCGAAAAATGCCAATTTGCGTTTCGGCGGTTCCAGGATTTCTTCCAGTTTGGGGCCAAAAACCACGTCCTGTTTGCTCTCTGCGTTGAAAACTGTTTTCTCCGCTCGTTCCGGAAGCGAGGTGTTCAGGGCCGACTGTCCATCGATCGACCAGGGAATGCGGATTCCGAGCGCATCCGCCAAAGTCGGCATAATGTCGATGCCCTCGACATTGCGCGCGCTGACGATCCCCTCTTTCTGGTGGGGCTTTTTGACAAAAAGCGGAATCGGCATGATGTCCTGGAAATTCGCTTTGTCGATGGATCGATAGTTCTGTCCCGGCCGGAAACTCGCTCCATAGTCGGAGGTGACGATAATCAGAGAGCGATCGTAAAGCTTTTCCTTTTTGAGCCTTTCAATCAATTCTCCGAGAAGTTTGTCCACAAATCCTACCTGCAGAAGATACCGCTGCCAGGCTTGAAGCGATGGCCATTCATCATTGGACCATTGGTCATTAGTCAATCCGTCCATGTAGAGCCTGAGTTCTCCGCGCGAGTTGTATTTCTTCCCCGAGGGAAGGTAGAGGCGGGGAGCATGAGGCAGCATCGAATGGGCAAAAAATAGCGTGGGTCTCTTGTCGTTCTGGATCGAGGCCACGAATTTTCTGAATCCCGCAGGACGGTCGTCCAGTTTTTCGTTGATTTGATCCTGGGGATCCGATTCTTCGGGTTGAGCCACCAGCCTCCAGCCTTGATCGGCCGGCTCAATGTCCAATTCAAGGCTCGTCGGGAGCACCAGGTGAAGATAGGTCAGTCCCGATCCCCGCAGGAGGGACATCGCTCTTTCGTTCCAGTCCCGGTGTGCAAAAGGATCGTGGCAGAGGCCTTCCGGACAAAGCCGGAAAATGGTTTCCGACACATCCAAATTATAAGTTCCGCCCAGCAACGCAAAGAGATTATGGGAGAGGACGGGTTCATTGAGTGGTTGCCCGTAGAACTTTTTGGGATGCATGGCTGTGAGCATGGCCGGAACCGCCGGGTCGGTGGCATCAGAGGAAGCGGTGGCATTTCGGAACCAGTAAGAATCGTGTGCCAGGGCCGCAAAATGCGGGTAGCGGACTGCATCGATCTCAGATTTTTCGTTGAGGAGTGCTCCGAGCGAGAGTTCGTCAAAAATAACCATAACGACGGGAGCGCTTGCATCCACCCTGGGGAGCTGGATTTTCGGCGGTTCCTTTCTCAGCAGGGCGTTGGCGACCGGGGAGTGCATCAGGAAAAGCGCTGGATACAGCAACAGGCACGGAATGAGCGTGGTCGCAAGGACTCTTAAAGGCCGCCCTCTCCAGTACAAGTATGCAGTCAAGGCTCCAGCCAGAACCGCGATGACGATCGTCCACAGGCTGGGAAGCAGAGTCAGGATTCGAATGTATTTTAGAATCTGGAGAACGTAGAGGCAGGCCAGTCCTCCGATAAAGGTCAGGTGCGTATATTGATAGCCTTTGGCATGGGAGCGCCACAGAATTGCTTCGACCAGGATCAGGAGGGCTGGGATTGCGGTGCTGAGCACCAGCGGGAAGAGAGCGACATCGATCGCGCCGAGGTGGCGGGTCGTGAAAAATGAGGGGTCAT
>Ga0206815_1068_pt1 | contig 29929 bp, 32 predicted proteins | sample Alteio_BWOrgCont_91_FD_152864 | JGI IMG/M metagenome (GOLD analysis project Ga0206815, IMG submission 152864) | Enriched cells from forest soil in Barre Woods Harvard Forest LTER site, Petersham, Massachusetts, United States -... | ecosystem: Environmental > Terrestrial > Soil > Temperate forest >...
TTTCGATATTCTTTTCAGATTTATTGAATGAGGCTACAATTTTTTGTGCCCACTCAGTTTGTTTTAGGCTTGGGCTAAATAGTTTATTGATCACATCAAGTTGCGATGGGTGGATAGCAATTTTCCCGTGAAATCCAATCTCTTTTGCATATTGACATTCAACAATTAACTCTTCCTGTTCTGTTAAATTAAAACAAGGTGAATCAAATGCAGGTATTCCGAATGCAGAAGCTGTTGTAGTAAGTATAGTTCTTGCATACCTTGATGATTCGGACGATATTTCTGTGCCCATTGCTGCTGCAAAATCTGCAGAACCAAAGATAAGACCATTACTTGATCTTGCAATATCTTTTATATTAATTAGACCAGATGGTGTTTCGATAACGGAAAATATTTTAGGAATTTGTGAAGAGGCTGATAAAATACTTTTAAGCAAATTAATATCACCAGAGGACTCTATCATAGGAACCATAATAATTTCTGGCATGCGCACAAGATCTAATAATAATAAAATGTCCTTAATTCCATCTTGAGTGCGAATACTATTTATACGAATGCTGTTAACTTTGCTTTCATTTGAATTAAACAAATGTCTGGCTAGCTCACGCCCATTGTTTTTTTTGTTTTCTGGAACTGAATCCTCTAAATCAACAACATAACAATCGGCATGATAATTTTGTATTTTTTCAAAGCAAGCAACATCTAAAGCAGGCGTTACTAAAAATGATGTCAGATAATTTTCGCTATGCATGGTATTTTTTATTCTACTATTTGAGTAATTAAATCACAGAATCGTTTGATATCAGCGCGTTGAATGTCAGCGCGAATCATAATTCTTAATCCAGCTTTACCTCGTGAAATAACGGGGAAAAATAAAGGCGATGTGTAAAACCCGCCGTCATATATTTTTTTGGAATATTCAACTGCTTTGCTTTCATCTTTAATCGGAATGAGTCTAAGTGCAATTCCATCACCCATATTTTCTGTTGGAAGCAAACTATCAAAATAGTTAATATTTTCTTGTAATTTATTTTGTAAGATAGTTAATTCATCAGTTTGATGAATTTTTGAAGAGGCGATGATTGCGCCTAATCCGGCCGTATTTATTTGTTGTGACCAAGCTAAAGGTCCACCAAATCGGTTTAAAATAGGCATGTATTTATTTTCTTTAAAAAGAATAACCCCACCTGATGCGCCAAAGCCTTTATTCAGTGATGCAACGATGATGGTTCGATCATTAATTTCACCCATTATATCTAATACATATCCTCGCCCTTTTTTTCCATAGGCAGAAATTGAATGTGCTTCATCAAAAATAAGGAAGAGGCCATACTTATTCTGAAGCTCTAATAACTCTTTTACAGGCGCACATCCACCTGTGCTATAAACCCCATCAGCAACGTAAGCAACCGTTTTATTTTGTTTGCAAACATCTTCTATGAAATTTAAATCATTATGGGGGGATGTTAAGACAGTGGTTTCGTCGGCACAAATTGGCTTTATTAAACTAAGAGATAGATGCACCATTTTATCAAATATCATGACAGGTGGAGCATTATTAGTGAATACGCCAGATGCCACTAAGGGTAAAATTGCAGCTGATGCTGCGCTACAGGAGGCTGCTGTTATCGCCTCTGCAGAAAATAAGTTTGACAATGCGTGTTCTGCATCTCTTAATAGACTTAAATGTATTCGTAATCTTGCGATTGCAGAATTTAATGCTCCTGCTTTCAATACCGAATTTGCGGCGCTAGTTACAATATCAGGATGTACATCCAAGCCAAGATACGAGAAAGAGCACATATTAATAAATGGATGGTTATTTGTATTAATCCACTGACCATCATCTGCAATGTCTGCTGAAATATCTAATAATCCTGATTGATAGGATTCCTCCCAAAAGGGATTACCTATGTTCATGGCTTTAGTAATATTTGAATATGTATGCATCTCACACCTCTTGTTTAGCTTTGTGTTGCCATCGTTAATATTTTTTCTTGGTTTCTAATCCAATTTAGATAAAAAGCTATGTTCATTACTGTTAGTATAAAAACAATCAGATACATACTGTGAAACCCTAAGTTTTGAACTAGTAATCCCATTATCACAGACCCAGAAAATATTCCTAAATCGATTGCCATACTAAAAAATCCTAGTGCTGTTCCGCGATTACTAGATTTTGAGTTTGCAACGATGAGGCTTGCTAACACTGGTGTTCCTAAGCCTGAACATACTCCAATTCCAACCCCTAAGAGAATAATAGAAGAGAGATCAATATGAATTGTTAACAGCATGGTTGCCGATAATAAAAATAATATATAAGTTACTAATGTATTTACGGACATAAGATTAGATATTTTTGTTATAAATACCCTAGAAAATACGATAGAAATTGCGTATACCAAATAATATATCGTCAAATATTTTTCTTTGCCTTGCGAATTGATTATTAATGGCAGGAATGTCATTAAGCATCCATAACATAAATATATTGAAAATTGATTGATTGTTGGTATATAAATTTTAGAATTTAATATTATTTCTCTTACTGATAATGACTCACTTGTATTTTGTCTGCTTTGAATCGGAAGATTTTTTCGTGTAAATATTGCAACTGATAAAAGCGTTGTAGCAAAACTGCAAGAAATAATAAGATTTATGTTACCTATATGATATAAATAAATTGCAAGACTCGTTGATAAACTAATACCGATCATGCTTAACAGTGTATAGAGTGATATTGCGTCTTTAACTTTGTCATCATGATTTACTAAAGTAACAGCTGCTGATGAAGCAGAGCTATACCCCGCACCACTCATGCCATGCAGAAATCGAAAAAATAATATAGAAAAATAATTATTAACAAAAAAATAAGCTAAAATGGTTAGTAACGTTGTTATCATTGAAATAACTGTTACTTTCTGGTGTCCATAGTAATCCGCTATCCGGCCTGCTAAAATTCGAAATGATAACGATCCCAATGAATACATTCCGATAGCTATACCTAATTCTTCGCCACTCATACCTAGTTTGTTATACCAGAGAGGTAGTACAGGCAAAAACAAATAGACGCCTGCCCAATAAAACAAATTGGCGCTCGCTATTTGCCAGGTAATTTTATTATTAGTAATAGCCACAATTCACTCTATCGTTTGATTTATTAAAGGCCGGCAATGTTAATTGAAGGGATATAAGATAAATAGGGTGTCAATCACCAGGGTGATTCATCCCCTATTATTTAATTATGTAGAGTTATAGAATATCTGGCCGCAGCAATCTTGGTGTACTAAAACACACCAGATGTGTATAATACATAATCACTTTTTTGATAGTAGAATATTCTATGGAAAAGCATCATTCTTACAATAAGTTAGCTGGAACTGCTGCACTACATTGTCATATTGATAATATGTTAGAAAGTGCTAACGCCAGCATTTATTGGAAGGATAAAAAAGGTCGATATTTAGGTTTAAATAATCGGTTCACGGACTATTTATGTGGGTCTCAATTGCAGCCTGGCGATATTGTCGGTAGCACAGATAGGGATTTTGTTTGGGTTGAGGAAGCACCCATTTTAGAAAAAAACGATCAAGAGGTAATTTGCACCGCCTCTTCTAAAACTGTAGTTGAACCCTGTAGAAGTACGGACAATGCAGTTAAATTATTTCTAAGTCATAAAACACCCTTGCGTTCGCAGCATGGGAAAATAATTGGTGTATTTGGTATATCCTATTATTTAGATGGAAACCAATCGACCTCAGATATGCTTAAAACATTAGGATTTTCTACTGATTTGATTGCTTTTAACTTATTGCAATCAAAATACTATGAGAAACCAGATAATCAGCTTACTGCTCGACAAATTGATTGCCTTTTCTATCTTGTGAAAGGATTTACTATTAAGCAAATTGCAAAAACATTATCTCTTTCGCCACGTACTGTAGAACATTATTTGGATACTATTAAACAAAAATTAAATTGTGAATCGCGAGTTGAATTGATCTCACTTGCATTGACATTACCTGCTATTAAAAATCGTTTTTTCGAGTTAAATGTTTATGAATAATTTAATGCAGCAATTTAATACTATATCTGATCCAGATGAAATTCATAAATTGGAAATAGGAAATTTTCGAAATTTGAATTTCCATATCTATTGGAAAGATCTGAATAATAAATATTGGGGTGCAAATGATAGATTAGCCTTAGATGTAGGCTTATCAAAAGGAACGGATGTATTAGATTATACCGACTTGGAATTTTGGCCGCATGAAGTTGATTGCCTAAAAAGCCATGATGCCAAAGTAGTTCATAATAACAAGACTAATATTTTTTTTGAATCGGCTACCATGAGTGACGGTGCAACAATCAATGCTGTTAGCCATAAAGCGCCTTGGTATTCAAAAACCGGGAAGACCTTGGGTATACAAGGACTATCATTTGTTTCTATTGAACCCGCTTCTGCAGATACAATGGGCCTTACCGCTCGTCAACTTGATTGTCTTTTATATTTTGTAAAAGGATTTACTTTCAAGCAAGTTGCAAAACAGTTAACTCTTTCGCCTCGCACAGTCGAACATTATATTGAAGCGATAAAACTAAAACTAAATTGCCATACACGAGCTGATTTAATTTCAAAGTCATTGCAGTTGCAAGCTATAAAAGAGAGGCTTTGAATTTATGCCAAATCAGCCCATCTATAATCAAACAAGTGGAGTTTCTGCATTACAAGCGCATCTTGAATATAGCCTTGAAAATTCATCTGCAAGTGTTTACTGGAAAAATAAAAGTGGTCAATATCTAGGAGCAAATCCTGTATTTGTACGTTCTGCTGATGGTTTTGAATTAGATGGCATTTTAGGTAACGATGATAGAGGGTTATGTTGGGGTGAGAGTGAAGCCTTACTCATGCAAAAAAATGATAAAAAAGTTGTTGACTCAAGGCAATCGAAAACGGTTATTGAATCCGCTTATTGCTATGCAGACCAACAGCGACGGTTATTTTTAAGTCATAAGACGCCGTTGCGCAGTCACAAAGGAAAAATTATTGGAGTGTTTGGTGTTTCATTTATATTGGACGGAAAAAAATCCACCTCAAAAACGATAGAAGACGCCGGCTTTCCAGCTGGTTTTATAAATTTAAATGATATACAAGCAGGGCTAGATGTACAAACGTATAATCTTACTATCAGACAGGTTGATTGTTTATATTACTTAGTTAAAGGTATGACAATCAAACAGATTGCGAGAGAGTTGAACTTATCTCCTAGAACAATTGAGCATTATCTTGATGCTGTTAAAATTAAGCTGAATTGCATATCTCGTTCGGAGTTAATTGAAAAAGCATTACAGATGAACGCCATAAAAATCAGATTATAAAACACTGAGTAATACAACATGACTTATTCATCAGCTTTATCAAAAAATCATGCTTTTTTAGCTGCTGAAAAAGACATGCAAGATATCTATCTTAATAAGTTAGGGGCGCATGGCGTAAGCTATTTTGAGTATTTGCGTGTTTATGATAATGGCCATAGTATTATTCTGGCGAGTAATCGAGATGTTATTCGTTATGTATTCGACAATGAAGTTCCTATAGCCGCGCCAATTCAACAGAACTATATTCAAGATAATTTTCATTATTTCATTCTGCCTGTTGGAAATTATGAGAAAGCCGTGCATGACATAAAAGCCGACTTTAATTTAGCGCATTTTATCAATCTTGTTGAGCGTCATCCAGGGTATATTGACTTATATTGTTTTGGTGCTAATGCCAACAATCCAGGTATCATGAATTTTTACTTAAATAAAATGGATATTTTAGAAAAATTTAAATGTTATTTTAAGGAAGAGTCGAGTAACCTAATTAATAAAGCATTAAAGAGTAAAGTCATATTGTCAGATAATATGTTGCCACCTTATAAAGGCTTACTTGAATACCCATCCTATGCTCTAGATAGCAATCAATTAACGGATCGACAAGCAGACTGCCTTTACTATTTAGTGAATGGAATGTCGATAAAACAAATTGCCAAGCGCTTGATTCTTTCACCGCGTACAGTCGAGCACTATCTAGAAGCAGTCAAAATGAAGATGGGATGTGAATCTCGCGTGGAATTGTTTGAAAAAGCTAGGCAACTTAAAGTGATTCGTGAGAAGTTAAATGCACGATGGCAATAAATATATGAAATGGTGGTCTATAAAGCATGGAGCGTATTTTTATCACAGGTAATGCTGGATCAGGAAAAACAACTCTTAGTAAGCAAATAGGAAAAATTTTAAAAAGAGATGTTATTAATTTAGATAAGATAGTATGGAAACCATACTGGTCACTTACCCCGTCAGCTGAACGTTCTGTTCAAATTTGCAATCTCATAAAATCAAATAGGTGGATTATTGAGGGTGTATCAAAAGATGTTTTAAAAGCATCTGACACGGTTATTTTTTTAGATTACTCTCGAAGAATATCCTATTGGCGAGTTTTGAAGAGAAATTTGAGATATTTATTTAAAACCAGACCAGAGCTTCCTGAAAAATGCCCTGAGATTTTGGTTATTAAAAAGCTGATACAAATAATATGGAATTTTAATAACAAGGTTCGACCATGCATACTTGATCATATAGAAGAGAATAAACACGTTAAAAATATTTTTCACATACGTGAAAATAGTGAGATTAAGTCACTACTTTCAATCATTGAGAGCAAAGCAAGTGAGTTTAATTAGTAGCAGTTTCAAATGGTGCTAGGCCATAATATGATTTCTACAGTAATACAGGTTTAATATGCATAGCACATTCTGGAATGTTCGCACAGTAAGCAGTTTGATAAAAAGGGTCTACTAAAAATGAATACTTTTTCGTCTAATCGTTTGTTATCAATAATTTTTATTCTTATTGCATTTTTGAGTGCTAATATGCCCGTATGTGCTAGCCAATATTCAACAATTGAATCAACTTCAGTGCAGCAAAAACTGGCAAAGCTCGAGGCTTCTTCGGGTGGAAGGATTGGCGTATCTGCGGTAAATACGGCAAATAATCAAACGATTCAATATCGAGCTGAAGACCGTTTCCCGATACAAAGTACATTTAAAGTGATGGGAGTTTCCGCCATTCTAAAAAAGAGCATGACAGATAGTCATTTGTTACAACAAAAAATAACTTATAAAAAACAAGATTTGGTTTTTTGGTCTCCCATCACTGAAAAACATTTTACTCACGGAATGAAAATATCTGAGCTGTGCGCAGCAGCCATAATGTATAGTGATAGTACTGCAATAAATCTTCTCATGAAAAAATTAGGCGGCCCTGAAGCTGTTACTACCTTCGCTCGTTCTATCGGCGATAATACATTTAGAGTGGACAACTGGGAATCTGAATTAAATTTGAACCCAAGTGACTTACGCGATACATCTACGCCTGCTGCAATGGAAAAAAGTTTACAATACTTAACACTTGGAAATTTTTTAGATACACCACAACGGGAACAATTAGTGGGTTGGATGAAAGGTAATACAACCGGAGATACTCGAATCCGTGCTGGTATCCCAAAAGGATGGGGTGTTGCTGATAAAACTGGTGCGGGTAGCGGTTATGGAATAACGAATGATATCGGAATAATTTGGCCGCCAAAGTGTGCACCGATTGTTGTAGCAATGTATTTTTATATAAATAAGAAAGATGCGGCTCGTCGTGATGATGTCATTGCATCGATCACGCGTATAGTAATGAACGAATTTGCAAATTCGGATCAATGTATTAAGTTGAAATCAGCTTGATTTTAAGGGGCGTATGTTAATGTCCAAATTATTATTTTGAGTTTTTGAAGTTAATAAAAATGATTTTCAGTTAATCGCTTATGACATGAATGTGGTTTTATATGATGCAACTTAAAACAAATAGATTATTCATTAAGCCTCCAAATGAGACTGATTTATCGAATTGGTTCGACCTTCATGCTGACCCTGATGTAATGTACTATGTTAGTGGCTCATGCCAACCCGATACAATTAAGCGATGGATGCAAGCTGATATTTCTCATTATCAAAAACATGGATTTTGCTTAGGTTCCGTTTTTGAGAAAACGAACAATGAATTTGTTGGTCGTGCTGGTATTGTATTTCTTAATTATGATGATGCGCAGCCTGAGTTAGAAATTGGATATATTTTAAGCAAAAAACATTGGAATAAAGGTTACGGTACAGAGCTAGTAAAAGGATTGATAGAGTGGGGGTTTAATTATTTAAATGTCTCAAAGTTAGTTGCGGTTACACATCCTGAAAATAAAAGATCACAACATGTATTAGAAAAATCAGGTATGAGATTTGCAAAACGCATTCAATATTATGATGATCAGTGTGATTTTTATGAAATTTATAACCAAGGTTAAAAAATATGTATGGAAAATTATGCTCAGAGTTTTATGACGTTGATAAAAGATTTGCAGAATTAGACGAAGTCAATTTTTATAAGCAGTTTATCGATAAAAATGATCTTATTCTTGAGCCAATGTGTGGTTCTGGACGATTATTAATTCCATTAATGCAAGAAGGGTATCAGGTACATGGTGTTGATAACTCCACTGCCATGTTAGCTAATTGTCGAGAAAGGGCTAATAATCTAGGTTTAAATCCGATTTTATTCGAAATGGACATCGCATCAATGAATTTGCCTCATTCATATCAGTCTATTTTAATTCCGTTAGGTTCATTCCAATTGCTTTATCCGCGAGAAACTGCATTTAATGTATTGCAAAATTTTAAAAAACATTTACGTCCAAATGGTAAATTAATTTTAGATTTATTTATTCCATGGGAATCATTATACAAAGATAATGAAAATGAGTTTTCAGAAAAAGATGTTATTATTGAAGATGGACGCATAAATCTAAAGTCACACGGCAAATCTAATAAATATGAGCAGTATTGTATTAGTGATTCGATATACACTAAAGTAATAAATAATCGAGAAGTTGTTGTTGAAAATGAAAAAATGTATTTGTGTTGGTATTATCGTTACGAAACGGAGCTTATTTTGGAAAAATACGGATTCAAAAATATAATTTATAAAGATGAATTTTTTAGAAATGAAAATCATATGATTTTTATTGCTGAGAGTTTAGGCTGTGATGAAAATTAAAAGGTGAAATTTTCATGGGTATACAGATACCAGATAAAAATTTATTTATGATGTGTAACGAATTAAATCTAAACGCAATAAGCAATATGCCACTTGGGTTTCATGTCAGAAATTGTCAAAAAAGTGAATTAGATATTTGGAAAGCTATGCATTTTGATGATCCTAAATTAGCTAAACAATATTATAATTACATGACACAATTTTATAATTCTGTTTACGCTAAAAAAGGCGATTTATTTTTTCAAAGCTGTCTGTTTGTTTGTGATAAGGATAATAGACCAATAGGAACTTGTTTTTTCTGGAAAGCTTATGAAAGAATTACCACTATTCATTGGTATAAGATTTTGAAGGATTACGAAGGAAAGGGTATAGGTAGGGCGCTTCTCTCTATAGTTATGAAGAGCCTTACTGATGATGAATTCCCAGTATTTTTACACACGCAACCATCTAGCTATAGAGCAATCAAGTTATATTCTGATTTTGGATTTTATTTATTGTCAGATCCTCTTATTGGTAATAGAAAAAATGATCTGGAAGAATCTATGCCTATTTTAAAGAAAAATATGCCATACCAAGATTATCAACACTTACGAATAACTAAATCACCAAATTTTTTTCTAGAGTCTGTAAGATCATCAAATGAGATTGAGTTTTAAAGTGTAGCTGATCAGTGAGTTACATCATTGAATGGTTACTTTATATTTAAATTTGATAAAGAGATTAATATTGAGGTTAAAATAATATGAAATTTCCTACTGTAGGTGGTTGCCTTTGTCGTGCAGTACGCTATGAAATTACTGAGCCACCTAAATTGAATGGATTGTGTCATTGCCGATCTTGCCAATATTCCACTGGCTCCTCTTATTTTCCATTTTTGGCCGTATTAACAACCGCATTGGATGTTTCAGGTGAGATAACGTGGTATGAATCAATTGGTTTTAGTGGCAATAAAATAAATAGGGGATTTTGTACCAAATGCGGATCAACTTTGTTTGGAAAACCGGGTGTATTGCCGCACATTATTACAGTCTCGGCTAGCTCATTGGATGATCCTTCTGAATACAAACCAGAAATGTCAGTTTGGGTGGAGGATGCCCAGTCATGGTGTTTGAGTAATTCAGAATTGAAAAAATTTGATCAGAATCCATTTTAGAGTTATCTAGCTCAAAGACCCTCATTTTTTCTCGGCATTAACCGATTGAATTTAAAGAAGAGCTCGCTATCAGGTTTTTGACAGCTATATTTTTAATGTTCGTAAAATTTGAGATATAAATATTTCGTTTTTCAATTAATATTTTTTAAGTATCCTTGTTATTTTTATCATCCTCCTCATCCTCATATTTTATAAAAGAAGAGCCTAAACCTTTGGGTTGGAGTCGTTTAACAAATGGTGTAGGCGCTGGGCGAAAAATTATTTTCCGTTGATTGCCCTCAGCCCCTTCACTTTGTTGTTGTGTAGTAAGGAGTTCTTGGCTCATTTTATCAACAAATATTGTGCCGTTAAAAATTGAATATGATTCATTGTGTTTTCCTTCTGAAGCATCTGAATTTAACTTAGCTAATACAAATAATTTTGCATCATCAATGCTGAAAAACTTGGCAATAGAAATATCTTCTGTATCTAGACTTTGCTTAGTAACATTAAATTGGCTATCAAACGAGTCTGGAAGATCTACATTTCCTTCTGCATATTGAGCTCTTGCAATTAAAGTATCAATATTTTCTTTGTTAAATTCGCATAATAATTCTTTGTTACTGTATAGCCGGTAAATCAATTTTAATTTTTTTGCATCATCAGAAGATATTTTTTCTTCAATAAATATATCAATATCATACCGATTGTTAAATTCGGCTAGAGGTGATTCTATATCCTTTGTATATTGTTTGGTAATTTTATATTTCATAAACAGTTCCAGTCTAAAAGCTATCATGAGGTTAGCAGCCATAAAATCACAAATTGTAGTTAAAAAGTTTTTCGTGGCGGCTGATTATTTTCGGATTTTTCATCTTCAGGGATAGAATCCACTGTTGGTTGCCATGATTTCTGCTGTGTTTTTTGTTGGTCTACTATCGCTTCATTCTGCTGAGGCAAGGTGGATTTTAACCCTTTTCTTATCATCATATTATATTTCAGTTCGCCATCAGTATCGAGTTTTTGAAAAATTTTAGTCTGTGAACTCATTTGTGTAGACCTTAATTTATTATTTGATATTTGGTCTATATCCATGACCAGTAATTGAGATGCTTGTGGATTAATATCTGGATCAAAATATCGAATATTGGATTCCTGCAAACAACTGGCTAACAAATTCTTTTCTATTAAATTAACAGGCGTAAAAACATTATTATTTTCTACATTTGAAACAGATGCTATAGAAATCCCTGCATTGCGATAAGTTCTCAAAGTAGAGAAGGCTCCCGGTGCACACCCATCATGACCAATAGCTTCCATTGCACTTCCAGTTTTCCATATGCAAACCCCATAGCTGTAATGACTTATAGTGCCAGCAGGAAGTTCAATTTTTTCTGTAATAAGAGCTTCTGGTTTTTTTATAATTTCACCTTTCCATAAGGCTTCTTGAAAAATAAGTAAGTCATCCGCTGTAGATCGAAAGTATCCTGCCGGTACAGCGATACTAAGATCTATAATCAACGAATACAACAAATTTGGGGCACTTGCAGGTGATGAATCAGTTAAATTTATAGATAAATCACTTAATAAATTTCTTAATTGAATTATTTTTTCTTTTGTATCAGATGAATCATCATTTATGTTTTGTAGCTCTTCTAATGAATTACTAATTTCAACTTTGATTGAGGAAAATATTTCAAATGCTTTCTTTAGGTGCTCTTTAAACTCCGATTTAAATTTAGAAAGATCATCAGCGTTTTTTACATTGGCTAATCTATTTTGGTATAAAGGAATAATGCTATCCATTATTTGTTTATACTGGTCTAGCAGGTCATTTGCTGCATCCACAATTTTTTGCAGCGCAGGATTTTTTTCTTTATCTACCCCTTGTTCCATCCATTTTGGTACTGCTATAGGTTTTGGGGTTGGTGCATAACTAAGTGCAAATGATTGGTCTCCGCCGCGTATTGGCACTGTATCCTTCATGTTGGACGGAAGAACATCTTCTTGTATATATTGATAGTAATCTTTTCCTGATACTGCCTGAATAACATGTCCCAGCATGAGATAATTAATATTGCTATATCGAAATTTATTTCTAGGATCCGCGTCAGGCTCAAAAATTATTTTTGCTTCTGGACCTTCTAGCATAGGTGAGTAATCATTTATGCTTTTAAAATCAAGTATTTTTTCTTTAAAAAAAGTTTCCGCTTGAAATTGTCCCAAACCAGAAGTATGAAGTAAAAGTTCTCTAATCGTTATTTTCTTATCTAAAAAATATTGTTTATTGGGAAATGACTCAGGTAAAAACTGACTTATTGAATCATCATAGTTAAGTTTACCGTTGCTATCTTCAATCAATTTAGCGATTGCAACTGCTGTGAATATCTTTGTAATGGAAGCAATGACAACCTTTGTATTAGGTGAATTCTTAACTTCATGTTGCTCAGATTGGTTAGCATTTCCGTAAGATCTCCGCATAATCGTTTTGCCATCTTTTACAATCCCAATAGCACCGGAAAATTTCGTATTATGAATTTCATTATCAACAATATCTTCGACTGTTCCATCTAAATAAAAACGTGGACCATGTGATTTTTGATGTGGTTTTCTTGATTTAGGCTTAGAGCAGATTTCAATAATCTGCCATGCTGATTGCGTTATGTTTTTATCTACTAATACTAAATCACCATTACCTTGCTTTATTTTTGCTTGTATTTTTTCCGCAGTTTTTTCTTCATTCTCAGATTCTGTTATAATGTCTATCTGACAGTTGGATTTCTTTTTTATAAGTTCTAATTGCGATTGTATATTTTCAGAGAGCAAACCATCCTTGTTACTTAGCACCAATATTTTAACTACTGGCTGGTTTTTCTCTGCTGTGGAGGCTGTTGATGACAACATATCGTTATACTCGCAATGTATATGCTATTATTATACTACATTGATCTTTTCTGAATTTTTGCTACTAAAACTATGGACTAACTCTCGTAGCCTCATTTTTACGTATTGTAACCAATTGAATTGAAAAAGATAAATTGTTAATCTAACAGGCTGGGAATTTGGTTATCATAAGTGGGATTGAAAAATGAGACCGCATGGAGCTAGCTAACACGCAAGTTATACATTCTACAATAAGATAAAATCACATTTTAGGCACTTAAGGACAAATCCATGCCAGATAGCATAGATAAACTAAAAATTTCAGATATCGATCAATTAATATCGCTAACCATCAATGCTAAATGTGAACATAGACTAATAAGTAATCTTAAAAAGTTTAAAGAAATCTTACTTAATACTGCTAATCAAAAAAATCGGCCTTTAAAAGCAGATGAACTGCAACAATTATGTTCCGATAAAATCACACAATTATATATGATTTTATTTTTTCTAGCGAAAAATACCGCTCTGGAGCATTTACGGCTTAAACACAAACCCTTTAAGGATGAAGTTGTTCTGATCAGTCAAGTATGGCATGAAATTAAGGAAACGCTAACCAATAAACTTTTACTTTCTCGGGAAATTAATTCTTATTTTAAAGAACGAGGCGGTCGAAATGGCGAAGAATTCAAGACGTTCGTTGCACTATCCAAGACAATCCAAATAGACGATTTAATGTCAGAAAAATTTGCTACTAACGACAGAGAAGGTCCAACATGTTCGTTATTTATTAACGAAAAGTATATGTTAAAAGACAATGCAATAGCGCCAAGCAATATTGGTATTACAAAAACTCCTTTGTCTTGCAAGGAAGAATATGCTTTAAGTGACAGAAAGCTTTGTTATCACGCTTATTTATACGATCCATTTAGATTTGGAGGTGGAGGCGAGCCGGAATTTGGAACTGCCTATAGATATATCAATGAATGCAAAACAAGAAAAAATATCGAATCAATTTTTACGGTTAAATATTCTGAACCTGAGTTAACTGTACTCCTCAAGAATGGATCTTTTACCAAAATTGCCGCTGGAAATATCACGGATTATCTCGAACAAAAAAAACATGAAGGCGAGATAGATGAAAAACTTTACAATGAGATTAAAAGCGATTATCCGCACTTGTTTTACCCCATATTGAATATAGATATCGCTGAGCATATTTATCATCAGATCAAGGAATTAATAAATAAAGGTGTGGCAAAAACAAAATTAAATGGCAAGCCACTTTTGATTGTATTGGCAGAAATTCACAACTCAAAAAACTCATTTTTATTGCAAATCATGGTACTACTTATTGCAAAAGAAATTGGAATACGACATGTGCTTCTTGAAACGATTAACCTGTACCATAAAAAATATGGATGGGATGCACCTGTAGAGGCCACTAATCGCTTAATTCAGTTTTCACTCACTGATCTTGCCATCCATGTAAAAGATCTTGAAAGTAAACTCCATTACAATAATATCGAAACACCTTATCCTTACCATGATCTTCCAGAAGGGATGATTTCTGAGGAGATTCGAGAAGCAAGTTGGATTATTGACGCAAACGCGCTAAACGATAATGCTATTCTAATTTTGGGAGCAGGACATTTAAACGGCATTTTAAATAGCAAATTAAAAGATACTTTTGTTGTGTTGCCAATCAACTGTACCTGTGACAAAAGATACAGTGACGCATTGTCAATTACGAACAGCAACTTTATCGATTTGGAAAATAACTTAACCCCTCTTACGCTGGATGAAATCATCAATATTGCACAAAAAATACATAAAAAAATTGAAGGCACTGATTAAAACTAATGTGTCCTTTCGGTGAGTGCGTGCAATCACCGAAAGGCCGCAATTAATCCAACAGATAAAAATTTCTTATATCATTTTATTTAAGGAGCCAACCAGGAGAAATTATTATCTTCGTGGTGTTATTGTTTTTTTATTTTCAACTTGTGTATATCCACTCTTGTCACCGGCGATGTTTCTTTCTGTACCAACCAATCTAGTCATCATCTCCATCACGCGTTCAGCATTATCTTTTTTCAGCTTATCAAGTGCTTTAGGATTATATTGGATACCAGTAATTTCATACTTACCTCCCTCGTTACTTGGATACTCATCTTCCTTTGACTCATTTGATCCTTGATTTACATTGAAATTGGAAAAATCCCTTGAAATCTTAATAGCAGCAATAATATCATCTGGTTCTACTTCATCACTACAAATTTCTTCCGCAAATAAAAAACGTTGCGGCTCTTTTAGCGTTGCTTGATCCATGGTTAGGAATCCATGCGCATGAACATCAAAACCTGTTTTCAAATTTACAACGTAAATATAGCTTTCACTATTAGAACACTTTTTTTCATTGTTATCTTTAATGGGCACTGGGAAAAATGCTGCTGCATCTATATTTTTAGAAAATGCATGTACATTTGTTGAAATAAAGACATCTTGTACTCGCAGCTGAACATTTTGATCGTTAGCATCCCTTGAAAACCCTTTTTCAAATACAATTTCTGGAGAAAAGCTCGATCCTCTGAAGGCAATTCTATTAATATCTTTTTTATAAGATCTATGATCACTAGCTATACTTTTAGAGACTTCAACAGATTTTAGTATATCTGAAGCTTCTATAGCTAATTGAGAATACATTTCATTAAAAGTAATTTTTTCGTCTGCACTGAATACATTATTCTTATTTAAAATATTTCTTTGCAGGGCTGATAACGCAACAGTACATCTTTTAATTTTATCTAAATCGTCATGAGAAATGTTATATATAAGTTTACTTCGCCTTGTTAAAGCTACCTTATATTCCTCAATTTTTTTTAACATTTCTTCTGGTTCTTGCGGATGAATATGAGATGCACTCATAATATTCTCCATTAGCGAATATTGCGGTCTTTATTCAAAAAAATCAAACCCGACTAACCCATCATAGCCGCCTTGTGTCACATCAAAAACGGATATCGTTTGAAGTCTTACCATCTTCATTATGATACTTTTGAATAAATACAACAAGAGAAGTGTCCTTCCGGTGATTGCGAGCACTTACCGGAAGGACAAGACTATCTAGGGTGATTATACCCCTTATTTAAAGCGGATTATTCTTATAAAATAGCCCCCTTTATTATTCAAATACAGGGAAAAGAATGAATTTAAATTATGAGATGATTATTTTTTACGCTGTACTTGCGAGTGGCATTCTGGCATTACTAGATATCGTATTTTTTGCTCCAAAACGTAAAAAATTACATTCGAAGAAGATGCCGGTTGTGATGGAGTATGCGCGTTCATTTTTCCCGATATTATTGCTTGTTTTCTCAGTTCGTTCATTTGCCTATGAACCATTCCGAATTCCTTCCGGATCACTAAAGCCAACGTTGTTAATTGGTGATTTTATTTTAGTGAATAAATTTGATTATGGTATTCGATTACCTGTTATCCATAAGAAAATATTTTCGATTGGTGAACCGAAGCGAGGAGATATTGTTATTTTTCGAGAACCTCCAACAGAATCGCGTGATCTTATCAAGCGTGTGATCGGAGTTCCAGGAGATCATGTCAGTTATAAAAATAAAACTCTTTATATTAATGGAAGAGAAATTCAGCAGAAGTTTGAACAATATAATACAGATGAAGAAGATGGTGAAGGCCCATGGCCTGTTATTCAAAAGCAGGAAAATTTACTGGGTGTTAAGCATGAAATTTATCAAATTCCCGCCAGAGAAAATGATGACTTTGAAGCAGATGTACCTGTCGGTAAGTATTTTATGATGGGTGATAATAGAGACAACAGTGGCGATAGTCGATATTGGGGTTTTTTACCGGAAGAAAATATCATTGGGAAAGCATCTCATGTTTTAGTTAGTTTCGATAAATTAAGCCATCCTGTTAGATGGAGTAGAGTGGGCGAGAAAATAATATGAATTTATTTACAGAAAAATTGTTTTCTTATGGAACATTGCGATATGAAGGAGTTCAGATTGCTACGTTTGTGTGATTCGAAATGAAAAAAATTAGAACGCATGGGCTCGATACATTAAGATCAGCCGCAATAATTTTAGTATTTATGTTTCATTGTTTCAGTTTTAGCCATCAGCCAATACTTGGCTCTATAGGCCGCGCAGGATGGGTCGGTGTTGATCTTTTTTTTGTTTTAAGTGGTTACTTGATCGGATATCAAATTTTTTTGGCTTTGATCAAGCAACAAAATTTTTCATTAAACACTTTCTACTTCAGGCGGTTTCTTAGGACTTTACCAAATTATCTTTTTGTTCTAGGACTGTATTTTTTAATCCCCGCCTTTAGAGAGCAGCCATTATCAACACCGCTATGGAAATTTATTACATTCACGCAAAATTTTGGTTTGAGTCTTAGCGCATTTTCGCATGCTTGGTCACTTTGTCTTGAAGAACAGTTTTATTTCTTTTTACCTCTCGTAGTATTACTCGTAGCTTATAAAGGAACTATCAGAACAGGGTGGATACTAATATTAACTGTTTTATTGGGCGGAATAATTTTAAGAAGCTACTTGTGGTTAGTCTATATTCAATATGCAGGAGAAAATACGTTCCAAATATACATGACAAAAATATATTACCCACCATTTTGTAGATTAGATGGACTGGTTCTTGGCGTTGCAATTGCGATGTTGCGAAATTTTCATATGGAAGTCTGGAGTCGGTTGATTGCAAAGGGCAATTGGTTTTTTGTGATAGGCCTTATAGGTTGCTATTTTACCTTTCATCCGCTTGGTAATCTTTTTGGATTTATTCCAACAGCTTTCGGATTTTTGGTACGTTCCGCCAGTTTTGCGGCTTTAGTACTAGCTGCGTTAAGTCCTAATACTTTGTTACACAGAATTAAAATTCCAGGGGCAATGATGCTCGCTACTTGGTCATATGCTATTTATCTAACGCATAAACAGCTTATTCATATTACTCATTCAGTATTGGCTTACTGGTCTATCGGTGAGTTTAGTATTATAACGATAATAATCGAAGTTTTGATTAGTCTGACCGCTGGTTGGTTATTATATACTTGTATTGAGACTCCATTTTTAAAACTACGTGATAAAATTACAAAGGTTAGGAATATCGATGAGATGACATTATTGAGTCAAGCTAACAATGGTAATTTAAAGATAGAAACAGCAATTAAAATTATGAATGGATGAAAAATATGATTAACCAAACGAGAATTCGTTATCGTTTTTATCGTGAACATAAATATTTAAGTTTTATGTTATCAGAATTTGAAAGATTAGTTGCAAAAACAGATTTTAAAGATCAATCACAAGTTGATACATTGCTAAATAAACTTGACGGTATTGAAGATTTAATGAAAGGTCATGCGGAATGGGAAGAGAGTGCCGTACATGAATTACTGAAGAAAAAAAACTTAACAATACATCTCGACATAGAGTCTGATCATAAAGATCATAACATTAAATTCGAGAAAATGCGTGAAATATTGAACTTGGTTGTAACCAGTTCGTGTGAGCAAGAGAAGCTTGAACTTGGTTATAAATTTTATCTGCTTTATAGAAAATTTGTAGGTGATAATTTGGTTCATCTTCATCATGAAGAAACTATTATCATGCCAGAGCTCCAAAAGCTATATTCAGATGAAGAACTAAGAGCAGTTGAATCTGCTACTTATCATGAAATGATGACAGAAGATATGATTGGCATGATGGAAACTTTATTCCCGCATATGAATACAAATGATAGAGAATTCTTTTTAAATGAAATTAAGAGTGCTGAACCAGAAAAATTTTTAGATGCATGGTCTAGTGTTTCGCATCAGATTGAATCTGATGAAAGAGAATTATTAGCAGAAAAGTTAAGTATTGGATAATTTTATTATGTCATATATTACTTTATCGCAAAATGGTTCTACACCATTTGAAAAATTAATGGGACATGTACCTGACATTCTAGAAAAATGGGATCAGCTTGAAATGGCTTTTTTTCAAAGCAAGAAATTTACGGCTGAATTTCTTGAACAAGTTAGACGTGCATTAGCATTTAATAATGTATGTCAATATTGCATGTCAAAATCAGGTCCACCCGATGAAAATCCGGAATCAGCTCGTCTAATTGAAGCTTTGCGATTTACAAACAAATTTTCAATTGATCACACGTCAATTAATGATAGTGAAATTAACCGAATGAAAAAGTATTTCACAGATGAAGAATTGGTTGAACTCGTTGCATTTTGTAGTTTCATATCAGCTTCACAGCGGTTTGGCGCAAGTCTAGGATTGCAAACAGCAAGCAATTATAAGTAATAAGGAATATAATTATGCAAAAAAGAAAATTAGGTGGCCAAGGATTGGAAGTCTCTGCGTTAGGATTGGGTTGTATGGGAATGTCGTATGCCTATGGTCCAGCTAATGAATCGGAGTCATTGCGTGTATTGGATCACGCACTGGAGTTAGGGGTTAATTTTTTTGATACAGCAGAGGTATACGGCCCATACAAAAATGAAGAATTGCTCGGACGTTGGTTGCGTGGCAAATCGCGAGATCAAATTATTATTGCCACGAAATTTGGGTTTACTTGGGGAGATGATGGTAGACCTAATGGTTTGAATAGCAAGCCAGAGCATATTAAAGCATCTGTGGATGCTTCATTAAAACGTTTAGGAACCGATTATATTGATCTTTATTATCAACATCGATTAGATCCAGAAGTTCCTATTGAAGACACTGTTGCTGCGATGGCAGAGCTTGTGAATGCGGGTAAGGTGCGGTATCTGGGTCTTTCAGAAGTAGGAACGGGTACCATTCGTCGCGCGCATGCCATACATCCAATTACTGCATTACAATCAGAATATTCATTATGGGATAGAAATGTAGAAGAAAAAATCTTACCAATGCTTCGTCAATGCAATATTGGTTTTGTGCCATTTAGTCCCATTGGGAGAGGATTTTTGACCGGAAAAATTGAAAACACCAATGCCTTGAGTCAAACAGACTTTCGACAAATTTTACCGCGTTTTCAAGATGAAAATATCAAACATAATTTAAAATTAGTAGAAGTGCTGAAAGAAATTGCCACAGCTAATCGCATCACACCTGTGCAAGTGGCATTAGCATGGCTGTTAAAGCAAGGTAATGATATTGTTCCAATTCCAGGAACAAAGCATAGACATTACTTAGAAGAAAATATTCAATCAGTTAATGTGACCTTACCAACATCTGCTTGGGATATGCTAGAAAAGTTTTTGGCAACATTTGAATTCCAAGGAGTTCGTTATCCTGAGTCTGTCTTGAAAATGGTTGATCGTTCTGAATAATTTTTTGTTACGATGACTTTCTGGATTTAGGGTAGAAAAAGTCAATCCAATACTGATTCATGCAAATTTTGCTCTATTGAAACGTAAGTATTCCGTTAAAGACCCGATTTAAGGTGGGCTTCTTAAAACCCCCTAAAGTGGTATAATTTATACTATTCACTTCATTCTGCGTCTAACTAATAAGTTATTAGCGAAACGAAAAAGGAAAAATGCAATGTCCATCCAGGTTCGTAAGTTAACAGAACATGATGCTGAAATATTTTTTAAACTGCGCCTTGAATCATTGCAGGATTCACCAAGCAGTTATTTATCTTCATATAGTGAAGAAGTAGAAATGGGGAAGGAATTTTATATTAAAAATATTTTCAAAAACCCTAGTGATTTAAATGTCATTTTAGGCGCTTTTTCTGGTGATGCTCTAATTGGAATAATTGGAATTTATCAGGGTACAAGAGCCAAAGTAAGCCATCAGTCCGTAATATGGGGCATGTATATAAATCCGGGACTGCGTCAAAAAGGCATTGGAAAATCATTGATGGCCGAAGTCATCTTGCATGCCAAAAGCAAAATGTCATGTCAATTAATCAAAATTTCTGTTGAGGAAAATAATTTTCCAGCAATTAATTTATATAAATCATTTGATTTTGAAACATGGGGAATTGAGCCAATGGCTTTAAAATTAGGTGAAAAATTACATAATGAAATACATATGATGCTTCGTATTTAAATTTAATGGAAAAGAAAATCACCATGAATAAAAAACTGATTATTATTACCGGTGCTAGTTCCGGCATCGGTGCTGCTTTAGCAAAGACATTTTCTATCGCGGGATACTCTCTTGGGCTGATATCACGAAATTTAAAAGCAATGGAAGATTTAAACTTACCAGAAACTATTTGTCAGTCTGTTGATGTGACAGACCACGCTAGTTTTAAAGAAGCAATTAAAAATGCAGAAAATAAACTTGGTCAGGTGGATTGTTTGATAAACAATGCTGGTTTTTTAAAATACGGCTCATTTAATGAAATCCAGCCAGAAGATCATGCTAATATGGTTAATGTAAATCTATTAGGCGTTATTAATGGTATTGAATCTGTAATATCCGGCATGCAGGATAGAAAATCCGGAACAATTATAAATATTAGTTCTCTAGCTGACAGAAATTCAAGACCAAAATTTGAAACTTATGCGGCAACAAAGGCAGCAGTAAAGAGCTTATCAGAATCATTGCGTATGGCTAATGCAAAAAACGGTATTCGAATTTGTAATATAGCACCTGCTAATATTTTAACGGAGATGTCAGTATCAGCAAAATTAGATCCTAAGTTAGCGGTGAGTGCTGATGATTTTGCAAAAACAGTTTTATGGATATATCAACAACCGCAAAATATTTGCATAAGAGATTTAGTTTTTTCATCGACTTATTATGAACCATAGATCAGATTAGTGAGAAGAAAAATGAAGCCTATACTATTGGATTTTCCAGTCCCAATTATATCGCCGAGATTAATCTTAAGGCCACCGCAAGTTGGAGATGGAGTAATAGTAAATGAAGCGGTTATTGAATCTTTTGATGTTTTAAATAAATCTATGCCGTGGGCCAAAGAAAAACCTTCTTTAGAAGATTCAGAAGAATTTGTACGGCAATCAGCTGCAAATTGGATTTTAAAGAAGAATGATGAACCTTATTTGCCATTATTTATTTTTGATAAAAATACAAATAAGTTTATAGGAGGAACTGGATTTCATCATTATGATTGGGATGTGCCTTCTATTGAAATTGGATATTGGCTAAGAGCATCGTGCAGCGGACAGGGTTTTATGACTGAAGCCGTTAATGCACAAACACAATTTGCTTTTAAAGAATTAAAAATGAAACGCGTTACCATTACATGTGATGTTAATAATATTAAAAGTAAAAAAATTCCTGAACGATTGGGATATCAATTAGAAGCTACGATTAAATCGAATAGATTGGATAGTCAGGGAAAAATTTCAGACACGTTGGTTTTTACTAAATTTGATTTAGATGGATTGCTTAATTTACCAGTTACGTGGAAGTAATAGATCATAAAATTGTTATAAACAGGATTAATACTCACAATGAGTCAAGAAAAATATAGAACGAGAATAAATGTATTTATATTTGCCCATGGTGGGGTCTTATAAATTAATCTTTAATAGTCTTTGGATATCTCATGCCATATTTTCCCAGCACTTTAATAGCATTTATTAAATTTTTTTTTAAACCATTTCGATTTTATTTTTATTTAATGATTCTAGCCAATATGGTTATTGCTGCTTTTACTGCTTTTCAACCCTATCTCTTAAAAACATTTCTTGATTCTGTAACTTTAAATCTTGGAAAACATAATCTATGGCATGGTTCTTTGTTACCAGCTATTTTATTGCTTTTTTTAACTATATTGAACGTTTTGTTTTGGCGTCTAAATAATTATTTGGTTTTAAAAACATTACCTAATCTTAAAGCAGATATTATTGCTGAAGCGTCCGATTATACACATGGACAGTCCTATCGATTTTTTCAAGATAATCTCAGTGGTGCAATGAGTAATAAAATTTTAGATTTAGCGAGTAATACAGATAACTTAATATTTAATTCGCGCAGTTTATTTATAAGCTCATTTGCATTTTTCAGTTCAATTTTAGTAGCAATGATGGTCAATGGCTATTTTGCTGTTTTGTATGTGGTGTGGACTTGTGTTTTTATAGGTACTGCATTTATTTTTAGTAATCGAATGAATAAGTATTCTAATGTTTTTGCTGAATTTCGAAGTTTTACATTTGGCAAAGTGGTAGATAGCTTTGCAAACGCCTTTAATGTTATGTTATTTGCCCGCAAAAATTATGAAAGAAAATATTTAAAAACCTCATTAGATGCGATGGTTGATAAAGACAAAGAGCTACAAGTTAAATTCATAAAATATGGATTTGTGCTAAGTGGGTTAACAGTCATTATTCAAGCTGTAACAATTGCATTGTTATTATATTTTGGCGGGGCAGGGTTATTAACAGTAGGTGATTTTGTGCTGATATTCCTGCTCACAGTGAATATAATTGATCACGTCTGGAATTTTGCTGAAGTGTTACTGAAGGTTTCTGAACAATATGGAGTCTTCAAACAGGGTTTAGAATTTATTTCAAAGCCATATACCGTTATGAATGATCATACCAATCCAAGGATTGTTATTACAGAAGGGTCAATAAAATTTACGGATGTAAAGTTTACTTTTCAAGAGAAAAATATCTTATTTGAAGATAAATCTATATTAATTCACGGTAAAGAAAAAGTAGGTTTGGTAGGTTATTCAGGTGCTGGTAAAAGTACTTTTGTTAATTTAATTATGCGCATTTTTGACGTTGAAAAAGGTGATATTTCAATTGATGATCAATCCATTTATTCGGTAGATTTGGACAGTTTGCGAGAAAATATTTCTTATATCCCACAAGATCCAACATTATTTCATCGAACGATTTTTGAAAATATCCAATATGGAAAATTAGACGCAACTTTTGATGAGGTTGTGGTGGCGGCTAAGAAAGCCCATGTGCATGAGTTTGTAAACGAGTTGCCGGCAGCTTATGATAGTTTAGTTGGTGAGAGAGGGCTCAAACTATCAGGCGGTCAGCGTCAGAGAATTGCTATTGCACGTGCAATCTTGAAAGATGCTCCCATTTTAATTTTAGATGAAGCTACAAGTTCGCTCGATTCCAGCACGGAAGCATTAATTCAAGATTCTTTGAAAGTGGCAATGCAAAAGAAAACTGTTCTAACAATAGCGCATAGATTATCGACAGTAAAAGCCATGGATAGAATTTTGGTTTTTGATAAAGGAAAAATCGTTGAAAGCGGTTCGCATGATGAATTATTAGAAAAAGGTGCTGTTTATCAAAATTTATGGGCTAAACAACAAGGGTTTATATAGGTAATGAATGATATTTATATTAAAAAGTGTGATCCTGATTTGGCAATGAAAATTTGTCGACAAGTCACAGCAACGTTGCCTGAATGGTTTGGTATTCCAGAGGCGAATGAACGATATGTTCAAGGTATGATGGATCGCGTATCGTTTTTTGCATGTGTTGCAAGTGACTATATTGGGATGATAACGATGGATAAATATAGACATCATGAAATGCAAAATCTCAAGTTAAATATAATTGAAGCTTAATGTAATTGAATATGGATGTAATGATAAAAGGATATTTAAATGTATCAACCTACAGCTGGTTCAACTATTACGCAATTCATTACCTATGCTGAGTTTAAAAAATATATTTCATCTTTTGACCTGATTTCAATATTATTTCAATTACAAAAACATTCGGCATTGATGAAAAATCAAATTCATGTAAATGTAAAAATGGAAATTGATTATCGAGTGTCACCGAAAATTGAACATGAGTTTTTGCTATCAAAACATTGCTTGTCATTCTTATCAAAGGAAGCTGCACTGAATTGTAAAAACACTTCAAGAAATTTTAATGATTTGGATTTTGTAAATTGTATAAATGCATATGAGAATTTGATCTCTGATTTAAACCATGAAGCAACTAAAGATGAAAATGATAAAGACTCTTGGTTATGGGTTCTACGTGCTACTAATTTGCAGCATTTTTACACCAGAATACCAAGTCATATTATTGCTCGATACTATTATATTTTTTCAAATATTCAACTTTACTTTCCAGATTTTGAAACAAAAATAAAGGCACTATTAAATATAAATTTTATATCCATTATTAAAATCGGTTTTTTTGTGTGGGCTCTTGTAAATCAAAATACCTATTTTCAAAAAAGTAATATTCTTAATTCTCCTGTGTTTTCTAGAAATGGGTTCACAGAAGAGGATCTCGATATCTTTATGTCTTTATTTTCTTCAAATGTCTCTGATTTGAAAAGAGGCTTTAAAAACTTTCTAATAAAAGATATCTTATTAAAAAAATATGAATTTAATCCTTTAAGAGTCTCTCCAATTATCAGCACGCAATCAGATGTTGAGAGAGAAAAATTCATCATTCCGTCGTTAGGGGATTTTGCATATGCTTTTTCTGAAGGAATTTATTATCTGCTATTAGATACGTTGGAAAAATCTGACAAAAAACAGTATCTTCAATCTATAGGTAGTGTATTTGAGAGTTATGTAGGAAATTTATTAAAATATTATAATATTGATATTTTATCGAGATGTGTAATTTTTCCGGAACAAAAATATAAAATTAAAAAGCAAGAAAAGAAAAGTGCTGACTGGATACTTGTGTCTGATGAATATATTTTACAAATTGAATGCAAAAAAAGAAAATTTGACAATTATTCTAAAGCTGGAATTGACGGAGACAGTATAGGAATTAATTACATAATTACTGACGTAGCTGAGCAGCTAGATAAATTGATACAAAAAGAAGATGACATACTTAATAATCGTATTAACTCTATAAAATATAGCAAACAAAAAATAATAAATATTATCGTATACTTAGATGAAATGTTTTCTATTGATATTTATGCTAGAAATGCTATTAAATCGGTGATGAAGTCAAAATCTGATAATTTTTTAATACTAGGATGCTATGAATTTGAGGCTTTATGCCAGCTATGCAGAGAATCAAATTGTGGAATATACCAGTCACTTGATGGGGGCGGATCTAAAATATTAGCAATACAACATAACGATTTCCTTGCAGATGAAGCGAAAAAAATTCTGGTTTTTTGAATACGCCATAGTTTATTGAATCCAAAAATTTATTCGCTTGCTAACTCTTATGAGGATGATAAGGCTACCTTTTTATTTCGGAATGACTACGGCAATATTCTTGCCGATGTATTCCCAACCATTCTCGCGAATCCCCCATCATTCCACTTAAAGCTGATTTGCAAAATTGGCCAGCTCTAGTTTGAGCTCCGCAACGAGGTTTACCATCAAGCTCAATCCATTCTTTATATTCATCACGTGTCAAACCGAAATGTTTGGCTGCGTACCCGTCAGGATCATTATTATATTTTTCAAGATCTCTGAGTGAAATGGCTATGGCTTCACCACCGAAAGGGTGTGCTAGGGCAATGTGTACTACTGGATCATTAATTTGCTCGTTAATCGCGTTATTATTAAGGTTGCTCACATGTGGTCCGTTTTTTTTAAATTTAAATATATTTATAGAAAGGGGAAAATATCATAATTTGAATATTTTTTGAAAAGAAAAAATTGAGGGCAACAGAGCTAGAGGGCGACCAGCTCGGCGAGCTTGGCCGCGATGCCTGCCATTGGCTCCTCTGTAGTGCTCAGCCCGCTTCGAGAGCCGAGCAAGGGGCTGACTTCGCGGAGGTCTTCATATGTCGTGTTGTGCATGACGGGAACTAGTAGATCACGCGCCAGGAGTGCTGAAAGCTCTTTGTCGGCGATTCCCTCTCCTACGAGGCGGCGTAGCAATGCAGGAGTCACCAGCACGATCCCGACTCGCGACTTCGCCAGTCCCTTATCGATTTCGCGGAGCAACGGTGAACCAAGTAGCACATCCTTCTCGCTGAACCAAACCGTAACGCCGCGCGACTCGAGCAGATCGTGCAGCTCTTTGGCGGCCCCTGTCCGGTCATCCCACGCGTGGCAAAGAAAAACGTCCCGAAGGTCAGGCACGGACGATCTCTTCTCGACGTTTTCGCGGACCGGCGTGAGCGTGCGCACCTCGGCAGGCGTATACAGCACGGACGAACCCGCTCGCGTCCAGCGCGGCTTTGTGCTTCTGGCGGACCCACCCGTACTGCTACCCGATGATGGGTGGTGAGTGGAGTAGGGCGTGTATCGGTATGAATCATAGCTGCGAGAACGACTACTACATGCGGGGCAGGTAGCTGCCCCGCTCGCTGTGCGATGCCCATTTACTGGTGCAGTACATCTTGCCATGTCGTTTACCTTTGACTTGGGTGAGTAATTCTAATGTATTTTAACCAAGCCGTATAATACATAACTTCATTTCATTTTTAAACTGAAGTAGTGCCGATTAATTGAATTTCAGTGGAAAAACGGCGGATCACACTAATTCATGCATATTAATACTTATCGGAATAAAATATAGTAGAAATATTGTAAGCGTTCGATCATGTAGATGAGTAGACGCTTATGTTACGGCGGTATTAGAGTAGTCTATCAATCTTTTTTCTTCCTCATTTAAATTCCAGGTTTCCGTTATTTTATTCAGAGCATCCTTTGTATTTTATCCATTCTTTGGTCACTGATGCTTTTTGGGGTGTATTCAGAATGCTGAGCATTTTTTTGAGGTTGGCTGATGATAAAGATCGCTGCTGATCAATAATTTTTAATGCCCTGTGCGCTAAAGACATATCTTTATTTGTTAACAAGTTCTCGTATTATGTTGGGGTTATTTTGGATGCATTTTAGGTAGGCACGACTAATTGTGTCGGGTTCTCTTTGATGTTGCTCCCATTTGCGCAGTGTTTCGATGTTAATGTGATACATCACAGAGAATTCGCGCTGTGAAAGCTTGAGTTTTTTTCGTAGCTTACCTACATCGGGGGATGTTTGTAATGTCACAACACCTTTTTTTTTAGTCTCTTTCAATGCACTAATTAAATCTTTTCCTAGTTTGCTCATATTAATCACCGAATAGTTCTTTAATTAATTTTCGTAATTCTTCTTTTTCACTGGCCTCAATATTTTCTTGATCTGCTTTTTTAAATAAAGTGATCAATAAAACAATGTGTTCTCCATCATAATAATAAAGTATGCGAAGGCCGCCGCGTTTACCACCACCTTTTCCAGTTGCCCAGCGAAGTTTTCTAATGCCACCAGTGCCAGCAATTAATGTGCCTTTTTCTGGATCTAACGCTAATGAATCAATGAGAGATTGTATAGCTTCTTCTGTCATCGATTTTTTAGCTAGACGCATAAACTTGGGTGTGGCTGTAACTTCAATCATAAACTTCCTTTTTAGTATTATAGCACATAGTACCAGTAGTACAAGGTGCTATATTTGATTCATAAAAATTAAGATAACTTATGGCTTATATGGCTTTTTCAAGAGGGAGTACGTTAGAGTTGGCCACCAAGGTTTCAATATATTGCCCCCACTGAGTTAGAGCATTTTTCCGCTCTGGAAGCATTTCATTTTTATTGTAAGTTGCCATTATTTTAGGCATTTTGTGTCCTAAGCATTTTTCGATTACAACTGGATCAATTCGAAGTGTTTGTCCTAGCTGTGTTGCAAAGGTTCTACGTAAGTCATGTGCTGTCCATTTAGGGATGTCAACACGTCCCTGTATTCGGCTTACTGCGCGAGCTAGGGCGTTTTCAGTGAGTGGTAAGTTATTATCAGTACCATAGATTACATAACCAGAATTACAAATCTTTTTTAATTCGTTAAGCAGTTCTATTGCTTGTGTGCTGAGATGGACTTTATGAATAAGACTGGTTTTAGTGTTTTCTGCTGGAATAGTCCACAAGGATCTTTCGATGTCAAAGTCTTCCCATTTTGCTAGTCGTAATTCAGCGGTTCGAACACCGGTTAATAAGATTAGCTTAATGGCCATTTTAGTATGAAATGACATTCGACTACTGTTTTTAGTATCTAAAAATTGCCATAGAATTTTAATTTCGTTCATCGTGAGGAAGCGTTCTTTGGGTTTCTCAATGCCGCCAATGTCTCGCGCACGTATGGCGCTCGCAATGTTATATGAAAGACTCCCGCGACTGACGCCATAGTTAAATACTTGTTTGATAGTGCTTAGAATTCTATTGGCATAAATTGGAGCGCCGCCCGCAACAATAGAATCCAATGCTTTGGTGATGTCGATGGTTTGAATTTTGTCTAAAGGGTATTTCCCGAGTAGTGGGTTGATGTAAGAATCAATCTGCTTTTTAATTTGAGCGGGCTTTTTTATAAATTTTTCAGCGTAGCCGGTGTACCATGCTTGAACAAGTTTTTCGACCGTATTGTTCTCTTTTTGTTTTTCTTTTTCAACATGGCTCTTAGGGGTGGTCCCATCGCGACGTAGGCCGCGTAATTCAGTAAACTTCTTTTTTGCATTAGCAAGGCTCATAGTAGGGTAGTGGCCTAGCGTAAGCTTGGCCGTTTTACCATCTATCTTATAGCGATAAATCCAAGTCTTTATGCCGTTAGGTGTGATCCGAATTCCAAAACCTCCACCTTCGTATTCTTCATAACGCTTGACGGTGGGTTTGAGACCCTTGATATAGGTATCTGTAAAATTGCTCATGCTGACCTCAATATGCTCAAGCTATGCTATCACAAAAGTGTTTCTAAACCATAATACCTTTTGTTTCTGGGGTACACTTCGGGGTACACTTTATTCCGTGCTCAACCGAATCTAAGTGATACTGTTCGAAGGTGATAATAGTGATAAAAACACTATTTTTCAAGGGTAAA
>Ga0206815_1070_pt1 | contig 29238 bp, 28 predicted proteins | sample Alteio_BWOrgCont_91_FD_152864 | JGI IMG/M metagenome (GOLD analysis project Ga0206815, IMG submission 152864) | Enriched cells from forest soil in Barre Woods Harvard Forest LTER site, Petersham, Massachusetts, United States -... | ecosystem: Environmental > Terrestrial > Soil > Temperate forest >...
GGAATGTTTAGGTTACCCTGCGATAGTATTCTCTTTTGTTCTGTTGATAAGTCCACTTGGTAAATAGAGATTAAATCATCTATGTTCTTTGCAGTGTTGTATAAAGTAATTTGTTTAGAAGCAGCTATGTTTCTTAAAAACCGCATTGCAAAAGCATTGCAACTTGTCAGTGCGGTGTTAAAAGGTGTTTTTCCATTGGCATCTGCATTAAATATATGAGGGCATTCTAAATAAGCATCTATCAAGTAATTTAGTTTTTGATAATCGGATAGAGCTTTTTCATCTGTGGTAGCTAAGATAGCATCGATTAATATTGTTGGAGTTGCATTGCTGGCAATTTGTTTTTGCTTAGTGCTTTCTGCAGAACCTTTTGTTTCAGTTGTGCTATGTTTTTCTAACAACTTCACAATTTCATGGTGATTCTTTTTTTTCGCTGCTTTTAGTGCAGGCGAAGATACAGTAGATCCTAACATAGTCTTCTTGGTTTGGTTTACAGGTACATCGCGGCAAAGTAATACTTTTACCATTGTTTCCAAACCATTTTCTGCTGCGTATTCCAGTGGCGATGGTTTTCCATCAGTTGCTGAGAGAAGTTCTTGGGAAACTATTTCACTATCAAGAATGATGTCTGCACGGCCCGATTGTATCAGGGTTATGATATCGTCAGCGGTAAAGTACTGGCTCGCAAGGTAGATAGCGTTCTGTCTACTTTCAGAGCGGACTTTTCGGTCTCGACTATTATTTGCAGTTGCAAGGAGTTCTGATACTTGATTGATGTAGTTAACACGAGGGTTCGACATGAGAGTACCTTATAAGATTATTGAGTTTGCGCAGAGACTTGTTTTTTGTTTGGCCATATGGGGTAGCATTGTTCGGCTAGTAGCTGCTAGAATACCTAACATTTATTTGAGGTCAACTGACATGGCAGCTAACGCAAACAATTTAATTTGGATCGACATGGAAATGACTGGTCTTGATCCACAAAAAGAGCGCATTATTGAAATCGCGACCATTGTCACGGATTCACAGCTGAATGTGTTGGCGGAAGGCCCTGTGTTTGCTGTGCATCAATCGGATGAATTGCTGGGTGCTATGGATGGTTGGAATACGAAGCAACATAATGGTTCGGGTTTAGTGCGCCGTGTCAAAGAAAGCACGGTGACGGAAGCCGATGCAGAGGCGGCGACGCTTGAGTTTCTTAAGCAATATGTGCCAGCCGGTAAGTCACCCATGTGTGGCAACAGTGTGCATCAAGACAGGCGTTTTCTTTGTCGATATATGCCCCAGCTTGAACGTTTCTTCCATTACCGCTTGTTGGATGTGAGCACGTTGAAAGAATTGGCAGCGCGATGGGCGCCGCGTGTTTATGCAGGATTGCAAAAAGACTCTAAGCACTTAGCATTAAGTGATATTCGTGACTCTATCGAAGAGTTGAAATATTATCGTCAGCAACTTTTTAACCCCGATGTGTTGGGCTAGCCAATCCGGGAGCATGTGCAAGTCCATCGTTCGCATCATCTATTATTTCGCACGCAGTTGCTGGCCGGAAAAAATTTATTGGCAAGTTTCTAGATAAAGCAAACAGGGCTGCCTGGTGAATGCTCCCCAGCGCTTCCCATTTTTTTTCTGGCGAGTCATTTGTTCGTAAGACGCTCATTGCTTTTGCTATATAGAGGGAATCTTTCTCGTGAGTGATATCCGTAGAGAGATATTGGTGTGTTTTTGTAAAAGCAAGTTGTAAGCTTTGGGCTGGACCAAATGACATTTGTAAATGATTTAAATAAGTGAATAATGCTATGTAATTTCCATGCGTTTCCAGCCACTCAAAATGGTTGACTCCGGAGAGCATCACATCATCGCTGTTGAAGAAATCCCCGTGTTCTTGGGGCGTTAATAGATAAAACAATTTTTCAAGATAGGATGCTAAATGCGATGGATAATTTTTTTGTATGATGATGTGAAGCGGTGTGTGATTACCTGTGTCGGTGCCTATCATCATGTGAATCGCCTGTTCTCGATCTAGGATGCTGTTATTTGTCGTAAACAGGAGCGCATCCAAGTGAAACGCTAGCGAGTCAATGTCATCATAAATGAGTCCTTGAATTGGCGAGATTCCTGCATTTGAAATTGCCATTAAAAGACCGGTTGTTTTAGTGAAATGTGTGTGTAAGTCAGTTTGTGTTGGCAGGTGAGTGAAATAGTAGAATAAAGAGAGATTATTATCATCCAGTGCATGTATAGCATGAAGGTTATTTTTTAATTTGGTTGATATGTCAAGTAAGTACGTATGATCATAGGTCTCGAGAAATCTTTGTATGAAGCCATAGATAGTATTAGCAGTTTGATCAGTAAATTTAGGCATAAAATTTTCTTTTTAAGATTCCTGTTGTGCAATGGCCCACAGCACATGTTCTCTTACAAGTGCTGAAGGATGTTGTAAATTATTTTTTAACGTTTGTAAAATATGTGGATCCTGTTCAGCATTGCCAAGTGCCACAGCAATATTGCGTAACCAGCATTCATAACCAATACGACGAATCGCCGAGCCTTCTGTCTTTTGTAAGAACTCTTGTTCTGTCCACGCAAATAATGTTAGCAATTCAGGTGCTGTTAAGCCATGGCGTGGATGAAAATCTTTTTCATCCGTTGGTTTGGCGAAACGATTCCAGGGGCAAACTAGTTGGCAATCATCGCAACCATAAATGCGATTTCCCATGAGCGGTCTTAGTTCAATGGGAATCGCATCGCGTAATTCAATCGTCAAATAAGAAATGCAACGACGTGCATCCAATTGATAAGGGCCCACAATGGCTTGGGTGGGGCAGATATCAATACAAGCAGTACAGGTGCCGCAATGATTTTTGACGGGCTCGTCAATGGGTAGTGGAATAGTCGTGTAAATTTCACCGAGAAAAAACCAAGAGCCAGCTTGGCGATTAATTAAATTAGTATGTTTGCCAATCCAGCCTAGCCCGGCTTTTTCTGCCAATGGTTTTTCTAATACAGGCGCGCTATCGGCAAAGACACGATAACCTTGGTTATCAATGCGGCTAGAAATTTTTTTCGCTAATATTTCTAAGCGCTTGCGAATCAATTTGTGATAATCACGACCTAGTGCGTAACGGGAAATATAACCTTGTTTTGAATTTTGTAATACGCTGGGAATGTGGGTGTCTGGGGGAAGATAGTCGATGCGAACGGAAATCACACGGACTGTGCCTGGGATGAGTTCAGCTGGGCGATAGCGCTTGCTGCCGTGTTGAGTCATGTACTGCATCTCGCCATGAAACCCCTTAGCAAGCCAGGTATGAAACGATTCTTCATAAGCGGATAAGTCCACATCAGCGATGCCAACCTGTTGAAAACCAAGGGATTCCCCCCAGTTTTTGATATCGATAGCGAATTGTTGAAAATCAGAGTTGGTGTTACTCATGCGTAAATTCTATAATAATAAGGTATCATTGCCGCGTTTTTAAAGTGGACCATTGTACTGCATTTTATAAGGTTGGCTACTATGTCTGTGTTGTCTGCACCAGTGGAGCAAATCACCGTTGCTTCATTTGCAAATTATCTGCAGCCGCGCCCACGAGATATGCATAAAGGCAATGCTGGGCATGTGCTTGTGGTGGGTGGTGAGCCTGGACATTCGGGTGCTGTATTGATGGCTGCTATGGCCGCATTGCGTGTTGGGGCGGGTTTGGTATCCATTGCGACGCATCCAACGCATGCTGCGGTGTTAAATGTATCTTGCCCAGAAGTGATGTGTTATGGAGTACGTTATTCTTGGCAGGTACGTGATTTATTAGCAAAAGCGACTGTGGTTGTGGTGGGCCCAGGTCTCGGACAGTCGATTTGGGCTAGACGGTTGTGGCGGATGGTGTTGAAACGTGATTGCCCCTTGATTGTTGATGCAGATGGTTTGAATCTCTTGGCGCGTTATCCTAGTCAGTGCAATCATTGGATTTTGACACCGCATCCTGGCGAAGCTGCGCGATTATTAAAAAAGACAACAGCAGAAGTGCAAGCCGATCGTCTTGCCACAGTGAAAGGGTTGCAACAACAATATCGTGGTGTCACTGTATTAAAAGGTGCTGGTACATTGGTGTTGGCGCCTAATCAGTTACCAGTATTGTGTGCAGCAGGCAATCCGGGTATGGCAACAGCAGGAATGGGTGATGTATTAAGTGGCGTGATTGCTAGCTTGGTTGCACAAGGCATACCGTTAGCCGAAGCGGCGAAACTGGGTGTATCTTTACATGCTGAGGCAGGTGATTTAGTGGCAAAAGATCGGGGTGAGCGTGGTATGATTGCAACCGATTTATTGCCTTATTTGCAGTTACTTGTGAATGGTAAAAATCCCTAAGTCTTCGCTGTGGACAATCGTGATAATTATGAATAACAAACAATTTACCCAATTTATTCCAGACGAAAAAAATATGTTGGCATTTGGTGCGCAATTAGCGCGTTTGTGTGGCTGTGCGGCCATTATTTTTTTATACGGAAATTTAGGCGCGGGTAAAACAACATTAGCGCGCGGATTTTTACAAGGGCTGGGTTACGAAGGGCGTGTGAAAAGCCCTACGTATACGTTGGTTGAGCCCTATCAAATTCACAATCAAGCAGTTTATCATTTCGACTTATATCGATTACAAGGAGCGGCAGAACTTGAGTTTATTGGCATTCAAGATTATTTTGCTTCAGAAGCTATTTCTTTAATCGAATGGCCTGATCATGGTGCGGGCATGTTGCCTGCAGCAGACTTGTCTTGTTATATTGAGCCTCAACAGGATGGGCGTCAGATTATTCTACAGGCGCATTCTATCCGCGGACAAACTATTGTAAAGCACCTTGCTGCAGGCGAGTAATGATGGCAACCATTTTCACGAAAAAAATTAGCATGCTATTGGGTATATTGTTGAGTGTAGCGTCAACGTTAGTCTGGGCTGGGTCAACAACTATTAATAAAATGCAAGTAGTGCGATCAGGTGACTATGTTCGTATTATTATGAGTATGACAGAGGCACATCAATGCGATGTTTTCCCGCTGAATAATCCGAATCGCGTGGTTGTTGATCTTGAAGGTGCAAAGCTCAACATGAATCTCAATCAAGTTGATTTGCCGCGTGATTTGATTAAACAGGTACGCAGTGGTCATCCAAGCCCAGGTACGTTACGCATTGTGTTTGATGTGGCAGCGGTCGTGCCGTTAAAAAGTTTTCTTGCGCCCATTGAGAATAATCAAGAATCCCAGTTGGTCATCGATCTCTATTATCCAGCCTCTCATCCCATTGCTAAAATCACGCCACCAAAACAGCAGCCGGTCAGACATCCAGCGCCAGCTTCCCTGGTTGCAAAAGTGAAATCGTCTGTTGTGATGCCACGACAGAAAAAGCTTTATGTGCCGGTAAGCGAAACGTTGAAATCACAGACCACCATTGTGATGATTGATGCAGGCCACGGCGGTAAAGACTCTGGCACAATTGGGCCGCATGGTACACGAGAAAAAGACGTCGTTTTAGGGATCGCACTGCGATTAGCGCGGTTAATTAACCAAGTTCCCTCGATGCATGCTGTGTTGACGCGTGACGGCGATTATTTTGTGTCGCTGGGTGATCGGTTAGCAATGACTCGAAAAAGCAAAGCCGATCTTTTTATTGCTATTCATGCGGACTCTTATTTTAACAATCAACTGACTGGCGCATCTGTTTACGCATTATCGCATCATGGTGCCAGTAGTGTAGCGGCGCGGTGGCTGGCAGATAAAGAAAATCATTCAGAATTGGGTGGTGTTGATTTAAATGAATTAAGTGATAAAAGCGTGATGTTGCGTTCAGTATTAATCGATCTTGCTCAAACGGCAACCATCACAGACAGTATGCATCTGGGTTCTGATTTGCTGGTAGGATTAGAGACAATGACTAAACTGCATGACTCGCAGGTCGAACAAGCCCCATTTATGGTTTTAAAATCACCAGATATCCCCTCGGTTTTGCTCGAAACTGGCTTTTTATCGAATCCCAAAGAGGAAGAGCGCTTGCGTGATAAGGGTTATCGCGACAAACTAGCGCGTGCTTTGTTGGATGGTATTCAGCGTTATGTCGCAAGCCATCCACCGATGGTGAGTAATAGGAAGTCGGCGAGTCAGTCAGCAGAAGCACAATTGATTTAAACCTAAATTCGGCAGTTAACATCATGCAACGTATTCAAACATTAAGCCCCCTGTTGGCAAACCAAATTGCTGCGGGTGAGGTTATCGAAAGACCAGCGTCTGTGGTTAAAGAGTTAGTAGAAAATAGCGTAGATGCAGGTGCCACAAAAATTGAACTGGATATTGAGCAAGGCGGTATGCGGTTGATCCGTGTGCGTGATAATGGTTCCGGTATTCATCAAGATGATTTGGTGTTGGCTTTGAATCGTCATGCCACCAGTAAAGTATATAACTTAGATGATTTAGAACAGATTGCTACGTTGGGTTTTCGCGGCGAAGCATTAGCCAGTGTGGGTTCTGTATCGCGCTTGATGTTATCATCCGCGGTTGCGAATAGTACGGGATGGAAGGTGACAACTCAAGGTACTGAAAGTGCGCCGCAATTACATCCGACGTCGCATCCTCAAGGTACAACAATTGAAGTGCATGATTTATTTTTTAATACACCCGCACGTCGTAAATTTTTACGTACAGAAAAAACCGAATTTGATCATATTGATGAATTAATCAAACGTATTGCGCTCAGTCATTCTGCCGTGACTTTTACGTTGAAACATAATCAACGGTTGGTGCGTCAGTATTTGGCAGCGAATTCAGATGCCGAGCGTGAGCAGCGAGTGGGTAGCTTGTGTGGCGCCGCGTTTATTGAGAATGCAGTACGTATTGAGACGGAAGCAGCGGGATTAACATTAACGGGCTGGATTGCTTTGCCAACATTTTCACGTAGTCAGGCAGATTTACAGTATTTTTATGTGAATAATCGCATGGTACGCGATAAATTAGTGAGTCACGCTGTGAAACAAGCTTATCACAATGTACTTTATCAAGATCGTTATCCGGCATTTGTTTTGTTTCTTGAGATTTCACCACAACTAGTGGATGTGAATGTGCATCCGACCAAACATGAAGTGCGGTTTCGTGAAAGTCGTTTGGTGCATGATTTTGTTTGCCGCAGTTTGCAAGACGTACTGTCACGCTTACGTCCAGGTCAAGCAGATGCAGTGCCGACTACCTTTGCTGAGGTGCGAGCGACGACAGCAGATGCCAATGTGGTGTCTGCGATGCCGGAGCTAGAAACAGTTGTTGCTTCACCTGCTATGCATCGTGCCACGCAAACGATTGCACCGCCACCACGCCGAAGTGGTTTTATACCAGAGCAGCAATGGATGCCGCTGAAAGTCAAAGAACAAATGGCGGTGTATGGGCAGTTGCATGACACAAGCGCCATTGACAATGTCAATGTAGAAAAATCTGCCGTGCCGCCCATGGGATTTGCATTGGCGCAACTGAAAGGAACTTATATTTTAGCGGAAAATGCCCAGGGATTAATTTTGGTTGATATGCATGCAGCGCATGAACGAGTCGTGTATGAACGCTTGAAGAAAAGTCTCGCCAGCCAAGGCATTGTTGCGCAGCCATTATTAATTCCGTTGACAGTGAAACTGAGTGAGCGTGAGGCGAATTGTCTTGAGAGCCAGTATGATTTATTTCAAACGCTGGGCTTGCGTGTGGCACGGTTGAGTCCTGAAGCGATTGTGGTGCGTGAAGTGCCTGATTTACTGCGCGAAGCCAATGTCGAACAATTTATCCGTGATGTTGTTGCCGATTTGTTGACGCATGAGCAGTCATCACGTGCGGAAGAATATTTGCATCATTTACTGGGCACCATTGCTTGCCATGGTGCAGTACGTGCGCCGCGGCGATTAACGTTGCCAGAGATGAATGGCTTATTGCGTGACATGGAAAATACAGAGAACAGTGGCCAATGTAATCACGGTAGACCGACTTGGACACAGTTGTCATTGGCAGAATTGGATAAATTATTTTTGCGCGGACGTTGATGCTGCGATGACTGACAAAAAACCGTGGATTGTTTGTTTAATGGGGCCCACCGCCTCGGGCAAAACGCAACTGGCTGTTGATTTAGTGCAGCAGTTCCCATTCGAAATTATCAGTGTAGATTCTGCCATGGTGTATCGTGGTATGAATATCGGGACTGCGAAACCAACCGCCGATATTTTACAAATGGCGCCACATCGATTGATTGATATTCGTGATCCTGCTGAGCCTTATTCTGCCGCACAATTTCGTGATGATGCGATACGTGAAATAGATGCGATTATCGCAAAAGGTCATATTCCCTTGTTGGTCGGTGGGACAATGTTGTATTTCAGTACGCTACAGAAGGGCTTGTCTGATCTGCCATCCGCGCATCCTGAGATACGTGCAAAGTTGACTGCTGAAGCAGAGGCGCTTGGCTGGTCTGCTTTGCATGAGCGACTCTCACAGGTTGATCCAGCATCAGCGGCACGCATTCATCCGCATGATGCTCAGCGTATACAGAGAGCATTAGAAGTATATGAGGTGTCGGGAAAAAATTTAACGGCATGGCAGCAAGCCGGTGTGTCTATGCAAGGTGATTATGAAATATGTAATTTAATTGTTTCACCTAGCGATCGGGTTATTTTGCATGAGCGGATTGCAACGCGCTTTCTCTCGATGCTGGCGGATGGCTTTTTGGATGAAGTGAAGCAGTTGTGGGCGCGTGGTGACTTGAATTTAGAAATGCCTTCTATGCGTTCTGTTGGCTATCGTCAAGCATGGGAGTATTTATTGGGGCTTTATTCTTATGATGAGATGTGTGAAAAAGGTATTATCGCGACACGCCAACTGGCTAAGCGTCAACTGACGTGGCTGCGTCATTGGCCAGAACCTGTATGTTGGTTTGATAGCTTGTCATCCAATCTTTTTAATGATGTTTCTGCAACGTTACACTCCGTTATTTTCAACAAAAATAAATCAATTTAGTTGTTTTGTTTTGTTATTTTTACATAAAATTTCTGTCAGAGATTCTGGCTATCTATTTTTTACCTGATTGATCTATAATAGATAATGAAGCTGTCATCATTATTAGGGAGGATGCGACGATGGGTAGTAATAATTCCATGTATTCGAAATTAAGTAAGTGCGGCTTTGGGTTTGCACTAGGCATAACAAATGGACTTGGCATGATGTTGTTAGCTTGGGCAGCAATGCAGTGGGGTTTTGGTGCGTCCATGATTACCCAGGTTGCGAGCGTTTACCATGGTTACGATGCAACGTGGATGGGTGGTTTATACGGCGCTGGCTGGGGTTTTGTGGATGGATTTATTTTTGGTTTTGTTGCCGCAGCGTTTTATAACTTGTGCTTATGCTGTTGTTGCAAAAAGAAATAATTTAAATTGTGAAAATTTATACAGGATGGGTTAAGCGGAGATTCCGAACCCATCCATTATTTTGAGGTGGGATCTATTATGGATTTCAATAAAACGTTGACGGATCTTAAAACAAAGCTAACACAGTTGCGCAGCAACCAGCTTGCCGATACGACGTGGAACTATAGTGTGGTTGGGGTTCAATCGTTTGTTTTGCTAGTTTGTTTTATCATTATTGTTTTGCGTGCTATCACTCTTTTGCCCGATTTGCGTGTATCAAGTACTTTTGTTCCTACTCAATGTACTATTGTGGCATCAAAAATGACGACATCCGATGAGAGTTATGGTGTTGGCTATCGTGCGAATTTTTATGTTAGTTATCTTGTTAATGATGCGGTAGTTAAATCGGCTGTCGCTGCCAATGGGTTGGATTTTATTTCAAACCCCGATCAAAGTTCACAGCAACTTTACCTTGATCAATATAAAATTGGCCAGCAATATCCGTGTTGGTATAGTTCACGTACTTCGGATGTTGCAGTCTTAGTATTGCGGCATGATTGGAGTGCTGCCTACGCATTAATTATTCCATCGGCTGTGTTCTTGGTTGTGTTATTTTATTTTGTGAATACGGCTCGCAAAATTCGAAAGCAACGTAGCAGTGTCGCGGCAGGCAACAACACAGAAGCAAAGCCGGGACAGAAATAAGTAGGTTCTGTCTCTAGGATCAATGCTATCTGTTGAAGATGCATTATATTGTATGTACAAAAGCTCCCAAACCCTCCCTCATTGTCCTGTATGAAGCCCATTGGTGTTACATCTCCCTCTCCCACAGAAAAGCACGGCGTTGTTGAATAAATCAAAATTTCAACATCTCCCTTCTCCCGCTTGCGGGAGAAGGGTTGGGGATGAGGGTCTGTATGTAACCAGATTATGTATTATATACACATAGTGTGCAGATCATGAGCTCCCTCACCCCCGCCCCTCTCCCACAGAAAAGCACTGTGGGAGAGGGGAGACGTATAGATTTTGATTTATGTAACGCCATTGTCAGTGATCTATTTTTAAACCAAATCATTGCATGAAAAAAGTAGGTAATATATAATTCAAAAAATTATTAAAGGTACATAAATAATGCATGGTAGAGTGATTTCTTATGAACATGAAATGGCAGTTGTTCCATTCCCTCAGTCTAGTCTGAGGCAAGGCTTGCTTGATACTGGCTCGACTAGCGAACAAGGTTTGGTGGGCACAAATAATTCTGCATTGATCAATAACAGGGATTTTTCGCCACAGCTTCCTTCTCGTGAGACTCCGCGCAGTGCTCTTCAGACGATTGCACGATTGCCGAATGTGACACAATCTGAACTTCAAGCACTTAAGCGTATGAATGTACGCATTGAAGCGGCACTTGCAGAAATAAAAAATGCTTCACATAGTCGTCATAGGGTTGCGCTACGTTGCATGACCATGTGTTTATTACCTTTCGTTTTATTGGTTGAAACTATTCTTCTGATTCAGGCGGCTCTATCGAGCGCTCCTGAATCCCCCGAGGAGTTAGCAAGGGATCAGCAGCTAGATAATGCTTGTAGGCAGATACCGGGAGATCCATGTGCATTGGTTGAAGAATTTTTTTGTGGTTTAGCTCAACAACTCAATAACGAGGTTAAGAGCAGTCATGAAGAGATTTTTGCTGATGCGAGGCTCGACCGTATTCTTTTGTGGGGATTTTTTATTTTTGCAACCTTGTCTGCTATGGCTGCAGTTTGGGCAAAACGAAATTCGATGGCTGAAAGTGGTGCTGCAGATATAATTTTTTATAATTTATCTGAAATAAATCCTAACACAGTGAAAGTATTATTCAGCGAATTAAATTTAACTTTTGATGGTGAGATGACTGTATTGGATGTAACAACCGCACTGACGTCCGTTAAGGCAGATAATTCTCGCAAATATAAAGCGTTATATCCAACATTACCAACCGCACAGCGCGAACAACGTTTTTATACGCCACCGTCAGCGCAACCTCCAGCAGAAACAGTAGTCGTTGTTGACGATGCAAAGGAAGATATAAATCGACAACTGCCTCACAACTAAATTGAGCCGGTGTTAATAGTCTTCTGAATGAGGGTGATGTTTTTGATATACTTTCACCTATCGGTAACAAAATATCATAAAGGAGAAAAATAATGCGAGACGTGATTCAAACTCGACAAGCGCCAGCAGCCATTGGCAATTATTCACAGGCGATTAAAGTAGGTAATACGGTGTATTTATCTGGGCAAATTCCACTGGATCCGGAATCAATGCTGTTGGTGGAAGGCGATATAGCGATTCAAGCGGCGCGTGTGTTTGATAACATGCAAGCAGTGGCGGAAGCCGCCGGTGGCAGTTTACATCAGATTGTGAAACTCACTGTATTTTTGATGCATCTACCTGATTTAGTGATTGTGAATGAGCTAATGAATCGTTATTTTCAACAGCCATTTCCTGCGCGTACTTCCATTCAAGTGTCGGCTTTACCAAAAGGTGCTGCCATCGAAGTGGATGCAATTATGGTTTTGGATTTCCCAGCACCATCGTCCTGAGAATGTTCAGCGCTTCATATAATTGAAAATCTTCTTGAGCCAGCGCTAATAAGCCACTGTTGTTGATTTCCAATATTTTTTCATTATTGGGGTTATTGAGGCGATCTTTGAGTTGCATTTCTCGGATCGGATCAATCGCGGCGGCGTCTTTGGCGGTTGCTACTTTAATCTCAGCAATCGAAATATCCGGTGTGATGCCTTGGTTTTGAATGATGCGTCCCGATGGTGTATGGTAGAGTGCTGTGGTGAGCTTAATAGCGTGTGTTGTATCAAGCGGTAAGACCGTTTGCACCGAGCCTTTGCCAAAACTGGTTGTGCCTACAATGACCGCGCGATGGTAGTCTTGTAGGGCGCCAGCGACAATTTCAGAAGCGGATGCCGAGCCTTCATTGATTAGAATAACTAAAGGTGCGCCATGCAATATGTCGTGACCACTCGCAACCGCTTTATATTGTGCTTCGCTAACACGTCCTTCGGTGTATACAATTTTTTTATCAAATTTAGTCAGTGTATTGCTATCCAGAAATAAATTTACGACAGACACTGCTGTTTCGAGTAAGCCGCCAGGATTATTGCGCAAATCAAGAATCAAACCTTTCAGCTTGCCATTGGTTTGTTTTTCCAGTTTGTTGATTGCGGTTTCAAGTAGGTCTGCAGTTGGTTCTTGAAATTGGCTCAGACGCACATATCCCACATCGTTACCAATTAATTTACTTTTTACGCTATCAATATGAATGATGTCACGAATCAGGGTAAATTTAAGAGGTTCTTTTGTATCTTTTCGTAGAATGGTCATCACAATTTGCGTTCCTTTAGGGCCGCGCATTTGTTTGATGGCCTCATTGGAAGACATTTCACTTACAAGCTTGCCATTGATTGCGACGATGTAGTCACCGGCTTTGATGCCTGCTTTTGCTGCTGGCGTGTCATCAATGGGGCTGATAACTTTGAGTACGCCATATTCGCTAGTCACTTCAATTCCTAAGCCGCCAAATTCGCCGCTTGTCGTTGTCAGTAGACTTTTATAAGCATCTTCATCGAGATATTCAGAATGAGGATCTAAGTTGCCGACCATGCCTCGAATTGCATTTTCTAATAGTTTTTTCTCGTTGACGGGATCGGCATAATCATTTTTGATAACTGAAATAGTATTAATAAAACGATTGATGTCGGCATTCTGCGAGGCAGATGTCGTTTCAGGTACGTTGGCTGAAGTAGCGGTTTCAGCTGTGGTAGATGTGGGTATTAATACAGCGAGAACTAAGCTCAAAGAAAAATAATATGCAGACAGTTTCATAAGTTCATCCCTGTGCCATTATTAATACCTGCTAGACTTTAATTATAACGCATTTTCCTCCGCGCACGACAAAATTTTCGATGAACCATCGTGAACGTGCCTGCGTGCGGGCACGTTCACGATGTAAGAGGCGTATTTTTGCTACGATATTAAGCTATGCACACCAAATATGTGGATTAATTGGCGCACCATTGTGACGAATTTCAAAATATAGACTAGTTTTTGCAAAGCCACCGGTATTGCCTATGCTTGCAATAGCTTCTCCTGGCTGAACGGTATCGCCGACGTTGGCATAGAGGGCTTGATTGCGGGCGTATAAGCTCATGTAACCGTTGCCATGATTAATAATGACGAGTAAGCCAAAGCCTCTTAACCAATTAGCAAAAATGACTTTGCCGCCAGCGATGGCGTGTACCGGTGTGCCTTCTGGGGCATTAATGACAATACCTGCAAAATGTGGACTCCCTTCCTGATGGGAGCCAAATTCAGTTGCAATACTGCCTTTGAGTGGCCATTGGAATTTCTCTTGTTGTATTTTAAACGATGGATTGGATGCCGGTACTGTTGCGAGTGTATTTTGAAGTGTGTTTAAGGTCGATTGCAGGTTTTTTTGATTTTCTGTTAATGACAGGATCTCTTCTTGTTTGTTTTTGTTGTGACTATTTAGTTCGGCAATGGTTTCTGAGCGTTTTTGTTGTGCGTTTTCGAGTTGAGCTTGCTGCTGCTGTTTTTGTGCCAACAGAGTAGAGAGATTTTTTTCGCGCTCCACAATAACAGCCATATTTTTGTTAATCGAATCGACGGTTTGTTTAATGTCGGCCATTAATGCAAAATGTGCTTGATTGAGATAGTGATAATACATCATGTGACGATTAGTCGTATTGATATCTTGAGGATTGAGTAGTGCTTTGAGTGCGGGCGTTTTACCGAGCTGATAGATCATACGCACTTGCTGTCCGAGGATGTCTTGTTGTTTTGTTAGTCGCAGAGTTATAGTTTGTTGATCAGTCTTGACGTTAGTGAGTTCTGTTTCGACTGCTGCCAGTTGTTGATTCAGCGCGTGCATTTGTTGTTTGGTTTGGCTAATTTTAATCTCATCTGTTTTGAGCTCTTGTTGTAAATTCTCTTGGTGTTCTTGATTTTCAGCCAGTGTTTTTTGTAGTAGTTGAATGTGGTCGGTGATGCTGCTAAGTTGATTTTTTTTAGCAGTAATATCCTTATCAAAATCCGCAAATGTAATAGAACTCCATGACAAAACACAGCAAAACAGAATGGCGGATAACCCAATATGTTTAGTTGGCATATGCACTCCTAAAAAACTAGTTTTTCGTTGTTAACTCAAATAATGGCATGCCAGTCATTTCAGGTGGTTGCGCAATTCCCATTAAACGCAGCATAGTTGGTGCAATGTCAGATAATATACCATTAGTTTTTATAGGTTGTGCAGGTCGACCGACATAAATTAATGGTACGCGTTCTGTTGTGTGCGCTGTGTGAGGTTGGCCTGTGTGATCATCGAACATCTTTTCAGCATTGCCATGATCGGCAGTAATTAATGCTTCGCCACCTGCGTCTAGTAAGGCGTGAGTGATTTTAGCAAGACAGGCATCAATCGTTTCAATTGCTTTGACCGTCGCAGCAAGATTGCCCGTGTGACCGACCATATCTGGATTGGCAAAATTACAAATAATCACATCATATTTTTTACGATGAATTTCTGCTACGAGTTTATCTGTTAATTCATATGCGCTCATTTCCGGTTGTAAATCATAAGTCGCTACTTGCGGAGAAGGAATCAGTATGCGGTCCTCACCAGGGTAGGCTTTTTCTACGCCGCCATTGAAAAAAAATGTTACGTGAGCGTATTTTTCTGTTTCAGCCATGCGTAATTGTTTTAAACCTAATTTACTAAGATATTGCCCTAAAATATTATCCAAACGTTCAGGTTGAAATGCGACACAGACATTGAAATTGGCATCGTACTCGGTGAGTGTGATAAAACTATTCAGTTGTGGCCACTGTTTTCGAGTAAAACCATCGAAATGTTGGTCAATGAATGCGTGGGTGATTTCTCGAGCACGATCAGCTCTAAAATTCATAAAAATAACGGTATCGCCATCAGCAATAGCCGTGGGTGTTGCATTTGCTGCATGAATGCTAGTTGCTTTTACAAATTCATCATTTTCACCACGTTCATAGGCGAGCTGTAAGCCAGCGATAGCATCTTCAGCATGATATTCTGCAATACCTGAAGCTAGTAAGTCGTACGCCTTTTCGATGCGATCCCAGCGTTTATCGCGATCCATCGCATAATAACGTCCAATTAAGGATGCAATCTGTCCACACCCAGTTGCCTGGCAATGTTGCTCAAGTTTTTTGAGGGAGGCAAGTGCGCTGCGCGGTGGGGTATCACGACCATCTAAAAATGCATGGATATAAACGGGCGGCGCTTGTTTCTGAGCAGCGAGATCCAGCAAGGCGTGAATTTGATTTTCATGACTGTGCACACCGCCGGGGGATAGCAGGCCAAAAATGTGTATCGCTTTATTGGTTTTCTTTGCTTGATCAATCGCGGTAACGAAAGTCGGATTAGTAAAAAATTCCCCGTTCTCGATGGCCAAATCAATACGTGTAAAGTCTTGATGTACGACTCGACCAGCGCCCATGTTCAAATGTCCTACTTCCGAATTACCCATTTGTCCATCGGGTAAACCAACGCAACGACCCGAGCCAGAAATAAGTGTATGTGGATAGTGCCCCCAGAGATAATCCCAATGCGGTTTATTGGCAGCCGCAATGGCGTTTGCTGCTGTTTCTTCACGATAGCCCCAGCCATCTAAGATAATTAGAGCAAGGGGGTGAGGTAGTGTTGCCATACAATCTGTTCCTTAAATCGCGTTTCGCACTTATTGTGATTGCAAAATATACGAAAGCAGTGGGGTCTCATATTCTTGTTAATATAAGCGTGTAGTGTATTATGTTGGGCATAATATGCAAATCTGATTGGCATATAAGTTAGCTATGTTAGACTAAGTGAAATTATATTTTCTGAATATATAGGTCGGTCATGATGAAACGGAAGCAGTCTTGTTCTCTCTGGATGAGAGTATTACTTGTTGGTATGGTGACAAGTAGTGTTTGTTATGCAGATAATGCGACACGCACAGTCAATCCAGATGATCCTTATGAACCCTTCAATCGTGTTATGTATAATTTCAATGATTTTCTTGATAAGGCAGTTTTAAAGCCTATTGCAACCCTTTATAACAAGATTATGCCAAAGCCATTAAGTAAAGGCATCGGCAATATGTTTTTTAATATTGATACTATTCCTACGGTTGCTAATGATGTTTTGCAAGTTAATTTCTATCAAGCAGTGAGTGATGCGTGGCGCTTTACCTTAAATTCAACAGTCGGTATCGCCGGTTTCTTTGATGTAGCAGAAGATTTAGGATTGGAGCGCAACACCGAAGATTTAGGTTTAACATTCGCGCAATGGGGCTGGAAAAGTTCTAATTATCTTGTGTTGCCATTTCTCGGCCCTAGTACAGTCCGTGATGGTTTAGCATGGCCTGTTAACTATGAGTTGTTAACAATCTATCCCTATATTTATCCGGTTCGTGCACGTTATGAGCTTTATGGTTTGGGTCTTGTCTCGAAACGTGCTGAGTTGTTGCGTTTCCAAAATGTTTTGGAGCAGGCATCGCTTGATCGTTATGTATTTATACGAGATGCTTATCTCCAACATCGCGCTTATCAGATTGATCGCAATAAACAATTAGGCGATCCTTATTTAGATAAAAACAATTCAGATAAAAAAAATAATGCTTAGTCATTAAGTAGGTTTAGTGTAAGTGTTTCACGTTGCTCTCTATCAGCCAGAAATCCCACCCAATACGGGTAATATTATTCGCCTATGTGCAAATACAGGTGCCCAGTTGCATTTGATTTATCCTATTGGTTTTGCCCCGAATGATAAGCAATTGCAGCGTGCTGGCTTGGATTATCACGCTTGGACCGAAATAAATCATCATAAAGATTATCAGGCATTTCTTAATCATATTGGTTCCGCACGTATTTTTGCCTGCTCTACTCATGGCCAATATTCTTATCATTCCGCGGATTACGTGAGTGGCGATGTGTTTTTATTTGGCCCAGAAACACGCGGGTTGCCCAGTGATTTATTGCAGAGTTTGCCGGTCGAACAGGTGATCCGGATTCCAATGTTATCGCACTCCCGTAGTTTGAATCTTTCTAATGCAGTAGCTGTTATGGTCTATGAAGCGTGGCGGCAACAGGGTTTTTCAGGGATGTCACGGTAAAGACTATGTGCAATACCCAAAGTCGTATTAGAATATAAAGATATAAGACCAAACATAATGAGAATAAAAAATATACAAGCATGCGTGTGACGTTGCAACGAGGAGGATTTTTATGGTAGCTGAAACGAGCACATTGATTACGGCTACACAAACAGTATTGCGTGATATCGCGAAACATTCGAATGCGCTCGCAACGGGGTTGCAAAACGCGGCACCACCACAGCAGAGTGCCAGTGCAGGCAATTCAATTTTTTATTTGACAGAGGTCTCTGCACAACTACTTGACGTGTGTCGTTCAATGGATGAGTTATCATCGGTAACTTCATTAGATAAGTAATTAGTGTTGTTTAACGAATTAATGAGAGCAAGTTCAGGCATGTCAATCAACGAGAAAGAACAGCGTATAAAATTACTAGACAGGATTCGCGATATGGTGGCGCGTGATGAATCTTTGCGTGCAAAATACCAAGTGGGAGATAAGTTTCGTTTTGTGCGCGATCGTTTGCAAGCCTTGCTCAGTCAGTTAGAGCTACACGCAGAAAGCAAGCAAGCCGAAGAAGTAAAGCGTGAAGTAGTTGCTACAGCAGCGGCTGACGAAGTGCTTTTGTATGTTTATCTTTATAATGCGCAAGGCGTGACGCTACAAACCTGGGTTAATATGTTAACGCCGAAATTGTTTTATGAGTATAGTGTTAATCGACCTATTTATCTTGATAGAACGCATATTGAATCATTGATTCGCTCCAAAAATAATCCAATGCAGCATGCCTTCTTGACAGTTGTTGTGAAACAGAATCTTCTTGTCCAAAATGAAAATCCACCCAAAGACGCATTAGGGCATACCATTGTGAAAGTGAAAGAGGGATCGCTTAAGTTTGAGCGTTTTATTTCACTGACGCATAATGAGAATGATTATCTTCTTCAAGAAAATGGTACGCTTTCTAAAAAAAATGCCTAGCGTCGTCGACCACTACCCGGTGAATTAGGCTCAAAAATTTCATCTATTGCATCTAGAAGAGGGTCTGCATTTTTTTCAGTCTGTGTTGTTTTTGCCGAATTTTGTTGGCTAGCAGGATTTTTTGCAAGAAATTGCCGTTCGATGCCGGGGTTATGTTGTGCGCCAGTTCTTAGCCAGCCTTGCGCTTTCACTGCTTTGATAAATTCCGCACTTTGCAGCTTTAGCTTGGGTTGTGTGAGATCTGTGTCAATATTGAGAATATCTATACTTTTTAATTGCTCTTCTTGCTTGGTGGCTGTTTCTTTATGTAGTGTTTCGAGAGTACCGTGTTGATCAAGAGCCGTTTTCTGGAGTGCGGCTTCATGGTCTCTGGCAGCGATAAAGGGTGATGTGGGCGGTTTTTTGCTTTGATAATTTAAAAAGCTGTCACGTTTTTTGGGATCAATGTATTGTTGCCGATGTTTTGTTTCGGCATCTTGTTTTTGTTCTTTTTTCTCAAGTAATTTGTCAGTAGTGAGTTCATCTTTTTTCTTTTCTTCGATATCCAGTTCTTGTTTGTTTTTAACTGTTTGTTTTTTTTCAATATCAATATGAATTTTTGATTTGGCGTCTATCTTTAAACCGGTTGAGCTACTCGAGTGGCGTTCATCGTCTTGCTCGGGAATAACAATGACTTTACCCAATCCACTGCCGCGGCAGGTTGAGCACACGTTACCATAAGACGAGCCTTCAGGGCCGTTAATTTGCAAAAAGGCAGCAAGCTGCTTTTCTAAGCCGCAACTAATACAGGTTTTGGATATATTGCTGTCTTTTACCATAAGAAATATTTTTACAATGACCGTGTCGTGCCCAAACTCGTAATATATCATAGTCGAGCTATCAGGTCAGCCCTGTTTGCACAATTTTTATATGGTGTTGTTGAAAGCAATGCACGGGGTCGATATCAAAACGGGCAATTACTGCCTAACCGATTAAAACAAAGAGGATTTTCTTGCTTGGCTGGTATAGATTGGATATCCTCGGAACTTTGTTTGAAACTGTTTATGCTCTCGATACAGGTAGAGCGAGATATAGAGGAATAAATAATAAAATGGAGAATAAAAAAATGACAAAAGGGCCATCATTACAAGATCCTTTCTTAAATACACTGCGTAAAGAAAAAATTCCTGTTTCGATTTATTTAGTAAATGGAATTAAGTTACAAGGATTGGTGGAGTCATTCGATCAGTTTGTCGTGTTACTCAAAAACACGGTGAGCCAAATGGTCTATAAACACGCTATTTCGACAGTCGTTCCATCGCGTAATGTTGCATCACCATTAGATTACAGTAATAACAATGGTAGTGGCCATGCTCCTACGCCTGCTGCAGATCCGAGCGCAAAAGAATAATCAAGTTCAGTTGGTGGTGAGGATAGCATATTGATTGATCGCCCTGAAGGCGGTGAAAGGGCCGTTTTAGTCCATGTTGATTTTCCTGCAGAGGGTATGCAAGAAGATTTAGCTGAGTTCAAAGAATTGGTTCGTTCTGCTGGTGCCGATGCGGTTGCTGTGATTGCGGGTGTGCGTCACGCTCCTGAACCTAAGTATTTTGTTGGTACGGGTAAAGCGGATGAGATTCGTGCCTGTGTTGCTGCACATAAAGCGGATATTGTCATTTTCAATCATAAATTATCACCCGCTCAAGAGCGTAATTTAGAGCGTTTGCTTAGCTGCCGTGTCATCGACCGGACTGGATTAATTCTTGATATTTTTGCGCAGCGTGCTCGTAGTTTCGAAGGAAAATTGCAAGTTGAGTTGGCGCTTTTAAAGCATATGTCAACGCGCTTAGTGCGTGGTTGGACGCATTTAGAAAGACAGCGTGGCGGCATTGGTTTGCGAGGTCCGGGTGAAACGCAGCTTGAAACGGATCGTCGATTAATTCGGGGACGGATTAAATTGATTACTCAGCGCTTAATCAAAGTACGTCAGCAACGAGAACAAGGTCGCCGTGCTAGGCAAAAAGCCACTATTCCTACAGTGGCTATCGTTGGGTATACCAATGCAGGAAAATCAACCTTATTCAATCGCCTGAGTGGTGCAGAAGTGTATGCGGCGAATCAATTATTTGCGACGTTAGATCCCACGTTGCGACGGATTCAGTTGCATGAATTAGGTCCGGTGATAGTAGCTGATACGGTCGGTTTTATCCGACATTTACCGCATGATCTCGTAGAGGCTTTTCGTGCGACGCTCCAAGAAGTTTCAGAGGCGGATGTGTTATTGCATGTTGTGGATGTTCATGATGAACGGATGCAAGAAAATATCGAGCAAGTGAATCACGTTTTGGCTAATATTGGGGGTGCAGAAGTTCCCCGGATACTTGTTTTTAATAAAATAGATTTATGTCCTGGTATGCTAGCTCATGTCGAGCATCATAAAATAGAACAATTCACACGGGTGTGGGTATCCGCCCAAGCTAACCAAGGGATAGCTGAGTTAGAGACGGCCATGATCGAGGTATTGGGGCGGGACTTAGTGGAGCGAGAATTGGTTCTGTCGCCCAGTGATGCGCGTTTGCGAGCAGCCTTCTACGCATTAGATGCCGTGTTATCAGAAAAAATTGATGACGATGGTTGTTATCACTTGCGAGTTAGGTTGCCGAAAGCCGAGCTAGAAAGATTGTTCCGCTAAAAATAAACCAGAGTTGTTGCGTCCAGCTTCATTGCCAACTAAAATCCACTGTTTACTAGACTAGATGCAATATCAGACGGAGAGCGCCATGGCGTGGAATAAACCCGGTGGAGAGAGTGGAGATCAGGATCCATGGGGTGGGGGTAATAAAAAACAAAGCCCTCCGGATCTGGACAAGATTTTAAGTGAATTTATCAATAAGTTACGTTCGTTTCTGCATTTCAACAACAAAATACCCAATAATAATTGGCAACCCGCATCACCCAAAGAATATGGGTTTGGCGCTGGGTTAATTGGTTTAGTGGTAGTACTGCTGTGGTTATTATCTGGCTTATTCATCGTGAATCCAGCAGAGCAAGCGGTTATCCTTCGATTTGGTCAATATTCAGACACGCCTGGGCCTGGATTACATTGGATGGCACGGTTTATTGATACCAAGTATTTAGTGGATGTTCAAAAAATTAATTCGTTTGCATTGCAAGGCGACTTTTTGACGAAGTCTGCAGAGCAGGGAGATTTACCTAACCAATATGCTGTAGATGCTAAAACATTGGCTGCCAATGCTGTGTCAGGCGATAAATCAAAGAATTTGGTAGATGTTGAAATGACCGTTCAGTATCGCATTAGTGATCCGCGTGCATTTTTATTTCATGTGGTTGATCCTGACGATACGATTAAGGAAGTGGCATCGGGTGCTTTGTCTGAAGTCGTGGGGCAAATGAAATTAGACGATGTGTTAACAACGGGCCGTGAGATGCTGGGCTCGGGTGTTTTGGAGCGTACGAAAAAAGTTTTAAATTCTTATAGCGCTGGTTTAGAAGTGACAGCAGTGACGTTACGTAAAGTCCAAGCGCCAGATCAAGTGCAAGCCGCTTTTAATGATGTGAATCGTGCAGAGCAAGATAAAGCGACTTACATTCAACAAGCCCAGGCGTATGCAAGTAAAGTCGTACCGCTGGCGCAAGGTGTTGCTGCTCGTACACTAGCAGATGCAACCGGCTATCAACAGCAAGTGGTTTTATCTGCACAAGCACAAGTTGCAAAATACGAAGCATTGCTAACAGTTTATAAAACATCTCCTGATGTGACACGCGAACGCATGTATTTAGAGATGATGCAGAACATGCTGCAAAACACAACCAAGGTATTGGTAGATGCGAACACGGGTAACAATATGCTGTATTTACCCATTGATAAAGTGATGCAGGCTGCACGACAAGAAGATGTATCGACAGAAGCAACGCCATCGTCGACGATGTTGGCGGCGACACAAGCCGGTGATGCAGCGGGCACACAGAGCTCCACGAATGCAGACCCATCAACTGGGGCAGAGGTGAAATAAATGGCGCTAAATAGAATCATGTCAACGTTTGCTATTGCGGTGCTTTTACTGTTTGTGATGCTGAGTGCATTTACAGTAGAAGAAGGGGAAAGCGCATTAATTTTACGTCTCGGTAAAATTGTCGATAGCGGTAGCTCAGATACGCCTTTGACGTTGGGGCCTGGGTTACATTTCAAGGTGCCTTTCTTAGATCATGTGCGTTTGTTTGATGCGCGCATGCAACAGTTAGCAACATCTTCATCACAACCGCTCGTGGTTGTGACGAAAGAACAAACGTATTTGCAGGTAGAATATTTTGCTAAATGGCGCATTAGTAATTTATCGAAATTTTATACCAGTACCAGTGGCAGTGTCAGTTGGGCAGAGAATCTGCTCGAGCAACGATTGAATGACATCGTGCGTGCTGAATATGGTAAGCGTACGAGTGATGAAGCTGTTTCGATCGATCGTGCAGCCATGATGGCATCGATTCGCGAGCAAGCTAACAAGGTGGGTCAAGATCAAGGTATTGAGGTGCTGGATCTTCAAATCCAACAAATTACCTTGCCACAAGAAATTCTGGGTTCTGTATTTAAGCGCATGAGTGCAGAGCGTAAGCAATTTGCTGAAGCTAAGCGTGCCGAGGGAATTGAAAAGTCCGAAGAAGTTAAGGCGCTGGCCGATCAACGAGTCACAGTTATTAAAGCGCAAGCGGTGATGAAGGCAGCGACGATTCGGTCGGAGGGTGATAAAGATGCGGCAGATATTTTCGCGAAAGCCTATAATGCCGATCCGAATTTTTATGCCTTTTATCGTAGTTTAGAAGCGTATACCAAGAGTTTTAGTAAAAAGAGTGATGTATTGGTCTTGAAACCAGAAGGACAGTTCTTTCATTATTTTCACGGTTTTAATCAGGCGGCGACGCCAGTAGCCGCTGTCGCTAAGAAGCGGTGACACATGATGAGTCAATTATTTTTTATTGGTGTAGCGTTGGTGATGGTGTTTGAAGGGATCTTACCATTTTTGTCACCGCGTTTGTGGCGTCGAACCATGCAACAAATGATGATGCAGGGCGATCGTACACTACAAGTGATGGGTTTTATCAGTATGGTGCTTGGCGTCATTTTACTATATTGGGTTCATTAATTATTTTCTTTATTTATATAAAAATTGTAGGGTGGACCCCATTTAAAAGCATAACGGGGTAAACTCCGCGCAGCGTATTGATCAATGTAATATTTTTGAGTTGGGGATTTTGTCATGGGTAAAAGTATTGTCATTTTAGGTAGTCAGTGGGGCGATGAAGGCAAAGGTAAAATTGTTGATTTGCTGATGAAAGACGCATCTGTTGTTACGCGTTTTCAAGGCGGTCACAATGCGGGTCATACACTGGTTATTAATGGCGAAAAAACCGTGTTGCGTTTAATTCCATCTGGTATTTTGCATCCCCATGTGCAATGTTTGATTGGTAATGGTGTGGTATTGTCGCCGACGGCATTGCTACAAGAAATTAGTGAGTTAGAGCAACGTGGTGTTGCTGTGAAAGAACGTCTGCGCATCAGCGAAGCCTGTGTGTTGATTTTACCGTATCACGTGGCGTTGGATTTGGCGCGAGAAAAAGCACGCGGTAAAGCCGCTATTGGTACAACGGGTCGTGGTATTGGTCCTGCGTATGAAGATAAAGTTGCCCGTCGTGCGTTACGTTTTGGAGATTTGTTCGATACAAAACGCTTCACTGCAAAATTAGAAGAAGTATTGGATTATCACAATTTCGTGCTAAAGAATTATCATCAACATGAGCCGGTGGATTTCCAACAATTATTAGCAAGTACGTTGGCATTAGTTCCACAATTAGAATCTATGCGGGCAGATACATCGGCATTGTTAGCGGCATATCGCCAAGCAGGTAAACATATTTTATTTGAAGGTGCGCAAGGGACATTATTAGATGTGGATCATGGTACCTATCCGTTTGTCACGTCATCGAATACGGTGGCAGGTGCCGCTTGTGTCGGCACTGGCTATGGCCCGCGACATTTGGATTATATTTTAGGTATTACGAAAGCATACACAACACGTGTTGGCTCAGGACCTTTTCCAACAGAATTACAAGATGATACGGGTAAGCACTTAGCGCAACGCGGTAACGAATTTGGTTCGGTGACAGGTCGGCCACGTCGGTGTGGCTGGTTGGATATGGTGACATTGCGTCGTTCTATTCAGTTAAATAGTTTTTCGGGTTTGTGTATCACGAAATTAGATGTGATGGATGAATTACCCACCGTGCGCATTTGTACCGCATACAATTTGCACGGCAAGAAAGTGCTGGAATTACCAACGGAAGTGACAGATCTTGCGGCCTGTGAGCCTATTTATGAAGATTTGCCAGGTTGGCAGCAGTCTACGGTGGGCGCAGAGAGCTTTGATAAACTTCCTAAAAATGCACAGCAATATTTAATGCGTATCCAAGAGTTAGCGGGTATTCCACTTGATATGATTTCAACAGGACCTGATCGCGTGCAAACAATTGTAGTGAAGCATCCATTTAGTTAGTTGATGAGGTAATGTAGGGTGGACAAATGAGCATCGCGACGTGTCCACTATTGATTGCTAGTGAAAGTGCAGATTTAGATAAAAAATCAATACCGAGGAGAGGACTTGAACCTCCACGGGGTTTCCCCCACAAACACCTGAAGCTTGCGTGTCTACCAATTCCACCACCCCGGCATGAGCGTGCACTTTACTGATTCTGGCTTTTCTTGTCAAATTGAATCCTCTCTCTGCCTTTTTTGTCTCCCGATGCGCATTTTTTAAAATATGCAGTATACTCTGAATAGTTTTCAGGAAATGGAATACGAAATTTATAAAAAAACTGGAACAATAAAATGGAATCACATAAAAATCCGTTGGATTTAAGTCTGCTGCCCTGTATTCAATTGCGTGGTGTAGGCAAGAATACGGCAGACAGGTTGGCACATTTAGGTATTCACTGTGTGCAAGATTTGTTATTTCATTTGCCATCACGCTATCAAGATCGCACCCGTGTTTTCCCGATTACCACAGTGAGTGCAGGCGATCATGTTGTGATTGAAGGTCTCGTTGAAAATGTATCTATGCCGAAAGGCGGTCGTACGCGTTTGCTTTGTGAAGTGCGCGATCCCTCGGGCCGTATTCATTTACGTTTTTTTTATATTAATGCGTTGCAAGTGAAAACCTTGCAGCCCGGTGTGCGTGTACGATGTTTTGGGGAGGTCAGGCGCGGTACACACGGCTTAGAAATGATTCATCCAGAATATCGCTTATTAACGACAGACACTCTGTTGCCCGTGGATGAAACGTTAACGCCGATTTATCCGGCAACGGATGGTTTAAGCCAATTAACGTTTCGTAAATTGACCGATCAAGCCTTAGCGTTATTAGAAAATGGCGGTGTGTTACAAGATATTATGCCGACGAGTTTATTACAGAAGCATGCGTTTCCAGCATTAAAAGATGCATTGAGTTTCGTGCATCGTCCACCACCGGATGCACCGGTTGATCAACTGATGGAGCGTGAGCATGTTAGTCAAAAGCGTTTAGTATTCGAAGAGTTATTAGCGCATCGCTTGAGCTTATTACATTTAAAAAATACTTTTCAGATACAAAAAGCATTATCTATTCCACAAAAAGATTCTTTAACACAGCAATTTATTACTGCCTTGCCTTTTGCCTTAACTGCTGCGCAAGTGCGAGTCACGGAAGAAATTTATGCGGATTTGCAGCAGCCGCATCCTATGCTGCGTTTGGTACAAGGTGATGTGGGGTCAGGTAAAACAGTCGTTGCTGCATTGGCTATCTTGCAAGCTATCGAAAATAATTATCAATGTGCGATTCTCGCGCCGACAGAATTGCTGACAGAGCAACATTATCGAACTTTTCAGAAATGGTTTTCACCGTTGAATATTAATGTCGTGATGTTGTCAGGGAGTATGAAGAGTTCTGCGCGGCAAAATACGTTAGCTACTCTTGCCAATGGTGAGGCGCAAGTTGTGTTAGGAACGCATGCCCTTTTTCAAAAAGGCGTTGAATTTCATAAATTGGCATTAATTGTTGTTGATGAACAGCATCGTTTTGGTGTTCAGCAGCGCGCGATGTTACGCGAGAAAGGTAGTTACGAAAATTGTTACCCACATCAACTTATCATGACCGCTACACCTATTCCGCGAACACTGGCCATGAGTGTTTATGCTGATTTGGATTATTCTGTGATTGATGAATTGCCGCCCGGCCGCACGCCTGTGACAACAACAGTCATTACTAATTTACGCCGTGAAGAAATTTTAAATCGCATTCATGATGCATGCGCTGCTGGTCGACAAGCTTATTGGGTTTGCACATTGATCGAAGAATCAGAAGTATTGCAATGCCAAGCAGCCGAAAATACGGCACAAGAGATGAAAGCTATTTTTACGGAATTAAAAATTGGTTTAATACATGGCCGCATGAAATCAGCCGAAAAAGATGAAGTCATGACAGCATTCAAGAAGGGTGATTTACATTTACTAGTCGCAACCACGGTCATAGAAGTGGGGGTGGACGTTCCCAATGCGAGTTTAATGGTTATCGAAAACGCAGAGCGACTCGGATTAGCGCAGTTGCATCAATTGCGTGGACGTGTGGGACGTGGTGCTGTGGCCAGTCATTGTGTGCTGTTGTATCAATTTCCTCTATCCAATTTAGCAAAAGCTCGTCTGGCAGTCATGCGTGAAACTACCGATGGATTTAAGATCGCGCAGCGTGATTTAGAAATCCGTGGCCCTGGTGAGGTATTAGGAACGCGTCAAACAGGCGATGTATCGTTACGGATTGCTGATTTGGTGCGAGATAGTGATTTATTGCCGGCAGTGACTCAGGCAGCTACTATCTTGATTAATCAACATAGCGATATTGTTTCTCCTCTTATTAAGCGTTGGTTGCGTGACGCTGTGAAGTATGGGCACGTTTAGATCATCTGTGCTTGAATTTTTCGAGTAAAAATAAAAAGGCCTGTTAGGCCTTTTTTCTTAACTAAAATTTGTTAGTATTAATTTATTTTTTAGATCGGGGGTCCCGTGTTGACGCTAGAAGATGGGTATGAAAGCGATTCTAGTCATGATGAACTTGTCGAAAAAGATTGGCATACACAAATGATTGAAGATATGGATCGAGCGGCTGGGCAAGCAGAAGAGGATCGAGAAGCGGAAGATTTCGCAGAAATTTTAGCTCATCATCATGAAATTCAGGAAATTCAGGCAGAGTTCATGGATGCTGCTGTTTCCTTGCCATTTTACGAGGGAATACTTGATGACGATGAATCTTCTTATCGGGAATTGACTACGACCGAAGAAGCTGAGGTTGATGCCTTTGTTCAACAAGCAGATCCCGAACAGGAAGCAAGGGATGAATTCGAATTAATTTTTGCTGAGATTTCTAAATTGAATGACCAGCTTGAGCGTGATCTTCAGTTATTGCAGCCAAAGAAAGCGAGTGTTGATCAGTGGACCGAGAGCTTGAAAACGCTATGGAAGACAAGTGATTCGGCTGTTATGGCGGAGATGATGATCAACGATGAGGCATCTCGACGTCTCTTGAAGATAGAGGAAGAAAGGCGGGAGCTAGAGTCGGCACATGTGGAAAATATGGCTCCCATAAGAGCCAAGTTGGAGAGAAACCCTTATTACCAACAATTGCAGCGTAATCTTGACGAATATCGTCATGATCAAGAAGTCTGTGTGCAGGAAGAGTGGGATCGCGTATTGGAAGAAGCGCAACGAGCTGCTGAACGGCTAGTACAAGAAGTCTGTTGGTACGAGCAACAAGAAGAACTACAGCAATGGGAGCAAGATCTGCATGAAAAAGCAGAGAGAGATCGCATCGCTGATGCGGATCGAGCAAGTTTTGAGCGCAAAGCAAAGTTAGATTCAAATCCAAAATTCAAAGTTTCCGCAAAAGAAAGTGAATTAGCTCGAGCCAAGAAAAAAGAATGGTTTGACGCCGGTTATTCCAGTAGCCGCATTAAAAAAATGTTAGTAAAAGAGAAAATTACTACACCCCAACGAAATCGTAAGGAAAAACTCGAAACAACCTTGGCGGATCGTCCCGACAAGGCTGTCACAAAGTACCGTGCAGTCAAGGAAGCTTTACAATCCTCTGGGTTATGGTTGTATCAAGGCAAGGTATATGACATATATGAGCCAGGAAAGGATGAAGAGATGGAAGAAGAAGCTGCGATTGGTAGCTCTTTAAAGCAACGTTAGAATTTGTTTTACGCAAATTGTTTAATTAAAGTGGAGACAAAATGGCCCCATTAGAGCAAAGCCTGGAAATTATTCGCCGTGGCACAGAAGAAATTCTTTTAGAAACGGATCTAACTGAAAAATTAAAAACAGGTAAACCTCTGCGAGTGAAAGCAGGTTTCGATCCGACGGCCCCCGATCTTCACCTGGGCCATACGGTTTTATTGAACAAAATGCGCCAATTTCAAGACTTAGGTCATGAAGTTATCTTTCTGATTGGTGATTTTACCGGCATGATTGGCGATCCTTCCGGTAAAAATGAAACACGCCCACCGCTAACACGTGAGCAAGTCGAAGAAAATGCGGTCACCTATAAAAAACAAGTCTTTAAAGTGTTGGATCCCAATAAAACGAAAATCATGTTTAAC
>Ga0206815_1071_pt1 | contig 29130 bp, 28 predicted proteins | sample Alteio_BWOrgCont_91_FD_152864 | JGI IMG/M metagenome (GOLD analysis project Ga0206815, IMG submission 152864) | Enriched cells from forest soil in Barre Woods Harvard Forest LTER site, Petersham, Massachusetts, United States -... | ecosystem: Environmental > Terrestrial > Soil > Temperate forest >...
TTTCATCACCGACATAAAATGCCTCTGCTGGTACAATATGGTATTTTTTCATGATTCTTTTCAACACGCGTTTCTTACCAAAAAAATTGGATTCCATATGCACAAATGTAAATAATTCATCTAGAGTGTGATGTTTGAGCCAGCTCAACACGTTGTCTTTTGAGTTCGACGTTAAAATCCCTAAAAGTACACCCGCTCGGCAAAGCTGGCGCAATACTTGTGGAAGGTTCTCGAAGGAGGGCAAAGCTTGAATATCCGCATGAATAAACTTACGTGCTTTTTGAATGACCTTAGGCAACTTATACAGCGGAATCCGCAAGAACTTAATCAACTCACGTGAATTCAGGTTCCGCAAACCCTCAATTTCATCTGTGCTCACTTTGCGAAAATTAAACTCGTCTGCCAAGATATTAAATTTATCGATGACATTACAAAAGCTATTCACCAAGGTGCCATCAAAATCAAAAATTAAATACATAAACCATTACCATGCACAGTGACAAGAAACGCGGTGGACAAAGCGCAGCGTGTCCACCAATTTAGTGATTAGAAATCAATAAGATAGCTGATTCAACCTGTCGCTTTTTTAAATTGGGGGTTTATTCTACCAGATATAGCGAATGCTGTACTAGAGAACAATATCCTTCGATACAATCTCAATTTCAGCATTTTCACGACGCACAACCAACAAGGTATATTCCGGCACTTCAACCCAGGTTGTCGCATCTTCGGTAAGCGGCTCAGAAGCGATAATAATACTGGATTTTTTACCAGAGGAACGCATTTGATATTGGTTATCATACAAGCCATAGTTTTCACCATAGGTGTACCACAAAGAATGATAAGCAAAATGCGTGGAAGGCGGTGCATCAAATGGCAGCCAACCGAAATCAAATACAAAGCGCGTTACCGCAATAAACTCACCATTGGTAATAAATAAATTCACGGGGGATGCGATGTGAATAGCGTGTTTATGCCGTGCACGCTCAATGATGCTTAATGTATTGAGAATAGCTTGCATAATATGATCGGTTGCATGCGGCTCTGTCGGACTCAAACTTAACAGTTGTGAAATAAATACAGCATAGATCCATTCACTGTCTGTGGTGCCGTGAATATATTGTCTAAAATTGGGATGCACACTGTCCAACAAATCAAACTTTATTTTTTCAAATTCACTTAATGCACCATTATGTGCTAACGCAATATTCGTGTGTGGAAATATAAATGGATGCACATTTTGGGATGAAACGGTTTCATGCGGATCATAAGACACACCGCGAATATGGGCTAAAAAACAATGGGGATTGATTTTATCAGCGATGTTACGGAGATTGCCATCATAAAATGGTAAGTTTGTAGTTTTATAAACATGTGGTAACACGGGATTGTGAGAAGCCGCTTCCCACGCCACGATACCGAATCCCGCTAAATTCAATAAATGCGACATATAACGTGGATGATAAGTTTGTTTTACAAAGGAATTATCTGGTTTATATAGCAGCTCGTCTGCTGCAATCGGCTCACCTAGATACGATAACATTCGACACATAGAGGCATCACCTATTATATAATTCACTATGCAAGCGTATATCTAACTTATCTGCCGCTTGCGCCAAGTTCGCCCATGATCGACACATGGCATCATACAAATAATACCAAATATCGATTTTTGTATTTTTTAACTGTGCTAATTTCTCTGCTGGAATTTTTAAAAAAATGGCATGTTCGCACGTGGTAAAATCAATTAGCATCGACATATCCTCATGAAATGTCATACCACAAAAAACACTGAACGGTGACAACACAGATAACTTGGCCGCTTTACCGCCCGAGCGCACACTCGACAATACTGCACCACGCAAGATAAGATAAAAATCTGCGGTTTTTTCGCCTTCTTTAATCAGGGGACAATGACGTGGCGCATCGTAAAGATCCATGTATTGCAGCAGAAACAAAAAATCTTCTTCGCTGAGCAATCGAAAGAAATCTAAACGCTGCAATTGATCCACTTGAATCATTGCACTTTCCAATGTGATTTTTTTAGGATTTGTTAATGAATGCAGCACTTCGTCAAAAATAGAAATAGATAACATTTTCGATTGATGCATCACCTGGGTAATTTTGCTGTGCATCATTTGCAAGTGCAACAATACATTTTCGATGAGAGACACATTAATTTTATGCTTTGTCTCCGGAGAAAAAACTCCCAACATAGCAAAATAAGTATTGGGTATAAAAATACATTTTGTTTCTATTTTTGCGATGACAGAGACTGCGCTCACAGGATCAACGATTAAACCAGATTCACCGACAAAATCACCATCACTTAACGTCGCTAAATTAATAACGCCCACACCAATCACTTTTGCCAGAACCGAAACAGCACCCGTCATGACGATGTAAACACCATCACTTCTTTTACCTTGTTGCAATAACATATCAGCAGCATTGAATATAATAATTCTACTATAATTAAGTAGCATATCTAACTCTTGCAACTCCAGATGTTTACAGAGTTTTGTTTTTAACAATGCCATTTTCAATTCAGGATTTATCATATACGTTACCTATTATCTGCCCATAATTGACATCCTTCTCGGACAACTTCAGGCAGTGAATGAAGTCGATGACAAGCATTTCGAATTATTGTTGCATCATCTTGCTTATGGATAATATTTTTCTTCACAATTTGCAGATAATCTTCAATATCCAATTGTGCCGCATAAGACTGAATATCTTGTAACGTCCCTAACATGTCATCACCAATCAAACAGCTTTTTAGCGTGACCGGATCAATAAATTTTCCAGCAAATCCATAACGGCTTGCCTGAAAACGATTGGTCGTATAAACATCATATACATTTGGTTTTAAATCCCAGGGTCTTTCTTGAGAAATATAAGCAGCAAGCGCTTGCGCATACGCCGCAATGATAACTGCTCGTCGCATCGTGAGAGGGGAATCACAGACTCTGATTTCAACCGTCCCGTATTCCGGTTTAGGACGTATATCCCAGTAAAAGTCCTTCATACTCGAAATAATACGCAAACGCCGCATTTTCAGATAATACGCCGAAAATTCTTCCCATGTTGTGACAAACGGCATCACACCACTTAATGGAAACGCATTAAAAACACTCACACGTGAAGAATGAAATCCGGTGTCAATACCTTGATAAAAAGGAGAGGATGCACTCAAGGCAATAAAATGCGGCACAAAACGCGACAAGGCATGCGTGAGATAAATAGCATCATCACCGTTTTTGCAACCAATATGAATATGTTGGCCAAAGACGGTAGATCGCTTCGACAAATATCGATAGACATGCGATAAATTTTTATAACGCTTGGTGGGAAAAATTTTTTGTAAAGACCATTGTTGAAAGGGATGCGTCCCGCCACCTGAAATTCTAACGCCATACTGGCGGCTGAGCTCCAGCAAAAAATCATGGATAACTAAAAATTCTTGTTCTAATCCGCGTGGCGTGGAATGAATGGAGGAATTTATTTCTATCATGCTTTGGGTGATTTCAGGCTTGATCTTCTCTTGGTACGTACTTTCGCCCACACCACGTAATAACTCTTTGGCACGACTCGTCAAATCAAAGTTAAATGGATCCACCAGCTGGAATTCCAGTTCCACACCGATGGAAACAGGCAGTGATGACTTGAATGGGACTATTCTCATACCTTCAATTATAACCCTCCCCAATCACTTCAGGGGGAAAACTGGATTAACTGATGGATCCTATTGAGAAATCACACAAATTTATAAGCAAATGACGCAACTAGTTGATAAGTATAGGGAGAGATTTTGTTACCACAGGCGGTAAAAGACTGATACTGACTATAGACATACTCACCACGCAAGTCTAAGTCTTTACCTAAACTGAGCGCCATCCCTACACCTAACTGACCACCCGTCGCTGTATTCGTTGTTTTAGACGTAGCTGAAAAAATCGGGGTTTGACTTAATTCAAATTGGGTACGCACAACGCCGATTCGTCCATACAATAATGTATCGGGTGTGATTTTTACCCCGGGCATCGCCCCTAGGCCATAACTATAAGATGAACGCATTTTGACGGTTGTGCCAACCGTATCAATAACTTTATTACTGGTACGTATTGCATTAATATTAAAAAATCCTTCACCGCCTAGGTAAAATCTCTCGCGGAATAACGCACCATAACCACCCAAGATACCGAGATTTTCGCCTGTCATACCAAACTGTGTTCTTACCCCAATTGGATTGGTTAGCCGCCAATCGCCCCCGGCATTCACCCCAAGTTGCACACCCACATAAGGTGCAGATTGTGCAGCAAAGCTATGCATACTGGCTACAGATAGCAATAGCATGACAAAAATCTGTGTATTTATTTTTCTCATTATAACATCCCACGCCTAATCCTGCTTCAGGCCGAGGATTGTAGCATTGTTGGCGTGTCGTGCCAGGTTTTTGTTTCAATAAATATATCGCAAACAAAAATGTGCCAAGATTTTCAGCGCGTCTTTCGCAGCTTGATTAGCAGCCACCACACCGCCATAGGGTGAGTTTTGTGGTGCAGGCTCAACAACAGAAATATCTTGTGATGCGACAATATGATTATCGACTAACTTAATCAATTGCACACGCAACTTCAAACGAAACACACTCGGTGATTGCGTGAAATCTTGCGTGAACTGTAGCAATTGCGTATTCACTTGATAGTCAAAGCGGCCTGCATTTTGTGAAGAACTCACAACACGGAAGTCATGTGTTGCTTGCAATGTGTCAACAATAAGCGGCTGCAACATTTGCGCTGGTGTTTCTATCCAACTATTTTTCACAAAATAACTAATCTGATAAGGAGATAACATATAAGACATATCCGGCGTACTATACAACGGTCCCGCTTCAGGTAGTGAGACGAATACATTGCTTACATGATGATGCGTTACATTCCTCGACAATGCTGGCACCGAATTGACAATATACGTTTGCGATGGCCCAACTTGTACGGGTGAGCAGCCTACCAATCCCAACCCCAAACAAATACCCACACTCATTTGAATAAAATGCTTCATGGTTATTCCCCTGGACCTAAAGTGCGTTGCGCTTTACCTCGAATCAGCACGGCAGGATTTTGTTTTAACTCGCGTGATACTGCCGAGAAATTGGCAACAGCATCGTTCGCCGAAGGCAACGTTTGTGTTGCTAGAATATGCATAGCATCGCCACTTGACTGCATGAATGGTGCAAATTGCCTGCTGGCATTCGCTGTGTTATGTAAGATTGCGTTTAATTGTTCGCTATTTGCTGACATAGTGCCGGTTATTTGACGGATATTAATAAGCGTTTCTTTGATTGCGCGTAAATTCTCTTGATCTAACAACGTACGGATTGACTCACTCACACGATGAATATTCTCACTCAACCTCGTGATTGCCTTATCAATCCGCACTAGAAATGACGGTGAAGTGGCTATCACAGGATATTTTTGGCCTGGCAATGCAACTAACGGTCTATCATCTTCGCCTTTATTTTGTAAAGCCAAAAAAGCAATCCCTGTTAATCCTTTGACATTCAGTGTTGCCATCGTACCCTGCGTGATTGGGGTGTTTTTCTTGATTTCAAGCAAGAGTTCGACTAAGCGAGGATTATCAGCATTTAACTCGATACTTTTTACAGATCCCACACTGACACCATTATATTCAACCGTAGAATCGATACTAAGACCACTCACCGACTCTGTCATATAAACTTTATATAATGTGTATTGATCAATAGAGAAACCAGACGACAACCAGATAACAGCCAAGACGATAAACGCCATTAGCGTAACTACAAAAACACCTACAGCAGTATAGTTAACATTAGTATCCATAGTTAGTCATACATCCTCTTTACTATCCTTCCACGCGGACCGTTAAAGTATGCCTGCACAAGTGGGTGAGAATTCTTTGCTACCTTCGCCACCGTATCGACACACAATACCCTGCCCTCACCCAAAATTGCAACGCGGTTTGCGACATGCCACAAGCTATCTAAATCGTGTGTCACCATGACAATCGTCAATCCCATGGTGGCTTGCAAATCTAATACCAATTCATCAAACGCCGCCGCACTATCTGGATCTAAACCCGATGTTGGCTCATCTAAAAAAACCAACTCAGGATCCAGCACCAGTGCTCGCGCCAATCCGGCACGTTTTTGCATGCCGCCACTCAATTCCGATGGATATTTATTAGCGGCATCGACTGGCAATCCCACTAATAAAATTTTTAATAACGCTAATTGATTAATTGTATCACTATCTAATGTTGTGTGCTCATGTAATGGGAAAGCCGTATTTTCTAATACGGTTAATGAACTAAATAAAGCATCTTGCTGAAACAATACACCCCATCGCTTTTGTACCGCCAATAATTCGCCAGGGGTTGCCTTTGTTAATTCAATACCAAATACCTTGATGGACCCCGAATTGACTTTTTGCAGCAGTAACATTTCACGTAGCAATGTTGTTTTTCCGGAGCCACTCCCACCCACAATCGCCAGAATTTCGCCACGCCGCACAGTCAAATCTAAATTTTTGTTGATCCAGGATTCGCCTAGATACGTGCTAACATCAGCAACTTGAATAATGTCATCATTCGTTTTCATAAATGCATCTTACTAAAGATGACGGAAAATATGGCATCCGCAACGATGATAAAGAAAATAGATAATACCACACTACGTGTTGTTTGCTGGCCAACGCTATCAGCACTACCACGCACACGCATTCCCTCAAAACAACCAATTGATGCGATGATTAATGCAAAGACAGGCGCCTTACCTAAACCAATAAACAATGTCTTGAGTGGAATAGCATGCTCAAATCGCAACATAAAATCATGTGGCGTGACACCCAACATATTGTGTGCTGTCAACATGCCGCCAATAATTCCGAACACATTCGCCCACATTGTTAATAATGGCAAGGTGATCGCAAGACCCAGTATTCTTGGCAACAACAGTAACTCAGCCGGCGTGACACCTAACGTATTGAGCGCATCAATTTCTTGGTTAATTTTCATGGTGCCCAACTGAGCCGTGAATGCAGAACCGGTTCGTCCAGCCACCATAATCGCTGTTAGCAAAGGACCAAATTCCCGTAAAACAGACAACCCCAAAAAATCCACAATAAAAACATTCGCGCCATAATTGCGTAGCTGCACCCCCATTTGATAAGTGATGACAACACCAATCATCGAAGAAAGTAACGCGATGATTGGCAGCGCGCGCAGTCCAGTTTTATCAAGCACACTAATAAGCGCAGCCCAACGAAACTTGCTTGCGTGTCGAATCACACGCAAGGCTTCCATGGTCAGCTCACCAATGAAATGGAAGTAATCTAAAAATTCACGCCCCTGTATCACTGCATTGCGACCCAATTTCGCCATCCGGCTTGGCATTGCCTGCTTGGGAACGGGGATAGCAGCCGCACCCTTCTCTTCGATCAACGCTAAAAGTTTTTGATGCTGTTCCGAAAATTTCTGCAAGGTCACCTGACAATGTTGCTTATCAAGCATCTGCATATTTTTACTGAGCAGCCAAGCACCGGCGCTATCCATGCGCACAATGTCAGAACCATTAATGATGAGAGCACCCTGTCGCGGCCAGCGGATTTTTTGTAATTCATGCTTCAACAAAACCAAATTAGCAAGATTCCAATCCCCTTGGCAGATAAGTGCATTTGTTTTGGAATCAAAGCGTGTGAATGTATTTACTTGTGTGGTCATTAGTTATGTCTGATCTGCTGTATGCTGAAGGTATAAAGTATCTCTCGATTTTTTTTCTAATGCAAACAACTACCAACTATTTGGATATTTTTTTAAACACACCCGCGCACTTTGTTGCTTTCGTATCAATTTATCACCATCTGTTGCTTTCACATGAGAAAATAATTTCTATTACACATAGCACAACTGCTTCGTGAAACATACCCTATCTTGCTTTTGTAATACGATTAGTTACAAAGCCAACAACAACTCTTTATGAGAATCAAATCGCTACTTCGAGATGATAACCATGAATGAAAAATCATTTTCATAGAATAAAATTCCTGTTCGCCCACCCAAAACACCCCAATTCAACAAATTTATGGCTTGGTATGAAAATTTTTTTTTGGCGTATTTGCTAACAGCAATCTGGAATTTTTTTTTATTTTCTCTCGAAAAAATAAGAATAAAATGCAAATTCACTTTTTAAATGGCGAGTACAAACAGTCAGTAAAATAAAATTCTTGTGCACACAACGCTTGGCAAAACGAAAGTTCGCAGCTATTATTCTGTTTGGGAATCGTTAAGACAATGTCAGGAAGACACTAATGCACCACCGCAGTCTCACCAACACGATCTATCCACTGTCGGAGAGAAACAAGGTAAAGTGCAACGTAACAGAGATATCTTCCTGATGTTCATTAGTGGTTTCCCTAATGGTTTTACAGTTTAGTCAATGCTAAATTCATTCAACACGGCCAACATGTGGAGATCTGTCATGACTACAGTTAAAAAAGTAAAACGTACAGCTAAGAAAAAAGCTTCGAAAGCTCCTGCAGCTAAGAAGAAAGTTAGGAAGGCAGCAAAGAAAACTGCTAAAAAAGCAGTGAAGAAAGTTGCTGCTAAACGTAAACCAGCTAAAAGAAAAGCTGCTAAAAAGGCAGTGAAGAAAGTTGCTAAGCGCAAACCAGCTAAAAGACGCGCTAAAAAGAAAGCAGCTTAATCAATAAGTTTTCCTGCATAAGGAACTTATTAAAAGGTGGGTTAGTTTACTAACCTACCTTTTTTATTTTATCCAGACTATTTTTGTACTATTTACACCTATTATTCCTAATAAATAATTTACAATCCCATCTCATCTGCTAAAATTCAAATATCAAATAGATACAAATTCTTTTTTTCCGATCAATTCCAAAACAATCAAAGGTTTTTAACAATATGCAAACGGAACTGCACCGCGATGCTTTGCTCGCCACATTACAAGACACCTTTCAATTTCATGATTTTAGACCAGGACAACGCGAAGCACTGACCACTCTCTTAGAAAAAGGACGATTACTCTGCATACAACCGACCGGCTATGGGAAATCACTACTCTATCAATTACCCGCCGTCTTACTCCATGGCATCACCTTAGTCATCTCGCCCCTACTCGCACTCATGCGAGATCAACTACATCAGTTAAATCATCGTTTCAATATTCCAGCCGCCAGCATCAACACCGACCAATCCGATGTCGAAAACTATCAAGCCCGTCAAGCTGCGCAGCGCGGCGACATTCGAATTTTATTTATTGCCCCCGAGCAACTAGAACATACCGACAAGTTTGACTTTCTGTTGCAACTGTCAATTAACTTGATTGTCATTGATGAAGCACACTGTATTTCGACTTGGGGACATGACTTTCGACCCAGTTATCGTCAAATCATTAAGCTTGCCCATCAGTTACTAAAAAATAATCCGCATACCAAGATGCTCGCACTCACCGCAACAGCGAACCAGAAAATCGAACAAGACATCAAACAACAACTCATCATCGACGCACAACCCATTCACGTACATCGCGAAAGCATGAACAGACCCAACATTCATCTTGCCGTCATCCACACGAAAGGCTTGGCTGCCAAACTGACAGCGCTACCCCGCCTTCTCGGCGAATTACAAGGCTGTGGCTTGATTTATTGTGCGACCCGCGAGAACACTGAGATCGTGGCTGAATACCTTAACAGCCAGAACTACAACGTGCTTGCGTACCATGCTGGCATCGAGACTCATCAAAAACGCCAAATTCAAATCGACTTTATGCAAAGCACCGACTTGATTGTTGCTGCAACGAATGCGCTGGGCATGGGCATCGATAAACAAAATTTACGTTTTATTATTCACTTTGATTTTCCAGGCTCAATTACTGCCTACTACCAAGAAGTGGGACGCGCAGGTCGTGACAACTTACCAGCAGATGGCATTTTGTTGTATGATCCCGCCGATAGCCGCATTCAAAAATATTTTATTGAGTCATCACAACCATCATCATCGGATTTTCATTACATACTCGAATGCATCAACACAGTCCAGACGACGGCGAACCTTGCCACATTAAAGCGCCTCTCGGGATTTCATCCCACCCGGTTAACAGTCATTCTGGCTGAGCTAATTGAACAAGGTTTCCTTGAAAAAGTGAGCACGCATGGCGTCATGAGCTACCGCATGATAAAAAAATCGGGCACACCCAACTTACAACGCTACCTGACACAACTCAGCGTCCGCACATCTGAGCTAAGCGCCATACAACGTTATGCTGAAAAAACCGCTGGCTGTTTGATGGTGACACTGCGCCGCGCGCTGGGCGACACCCCGGCTCACACACAACCTTGCTTGCAGTGCAGTACATGTCGCCCACTGCGCTTTCATTATGCGCATGACGCCGACAAGATCATCATGACGACATCATGGCTTAACCACCGCACCATCCCCATTGCGCTGCACCGCAAAATAAAACGTACGGCTGCTGGTTTGGCCGTACTGGATGGCAAACTGCGCTCAGCGGATTTTATTCACTTTATGCGAGAGCGCACCCACGGCACTGCTATCAACAACAGTCTGTTACAACTCCTAAAACAATGCTTAGATAATTTAATGCAGCATTATGGCTTTACATGCATCGTGGCCATTCCATCACGTACATGGCAAGCAAGAGAGAACGTAATAACTCAATTAACAGCACACTTAAAAATCCCAGTCTTCACACAACTACTGCATTGGCATGAACAACCTACCGCTCGTCAAGGCGAACTATTGAATAACGATCAACGACAACATAATGTTGCGATGCACATGCGCTGTCATGACATGGCAGCGCTTCCAGACGGGCCAATCTTGTTATTGGATGATTATATTGGCTCTGGTGCCACACTGAATGAAGCAGCGCGTGCGTTGCGTGAAGAAGCCAAATTATCTAACGAGATTATCCCTTTTACGATTGCGGCGGTTAAATGGCGACTTGGTAAGTGTGGGATGATTTGAGCTTGGACCTACCTGTATTTTTTTCCGAGCCGCGCGCGGCTCTGTAACAACGCAAGAGGCTCTATGATTTACATTGGGTATACAGATTACTGTATCGCTTCGCGATGACATCCCAATCAAATTGCCGAACATTAGCAAGATTTTTTTCGCCGAGCGTTTGACAACGCGCCGGGGAATTCAACAACGGCATCAATGCATCCGCCCAAGCAAGTGGGTCATCTGCCGTAGCAAGCTCGGCTTGCAATCCTAATGATTGCAAATAGCGTGTCGTTGCAGAATCACTTGCCACGAGGATCTTTCCTGCAGCCATCGCTTCAATTTGCACAATACCAAATGGCTCTTCCCACTGACTGGGTTGTGTTGGAAATAACATCAGTTGGCTTTCTGCAATCAATCGATGTTTCGACTCTCCCTTGATATAACCAGTAAAAACCACGCTCTCTGCTGGAATGGCTTGTCCATCCTGATACGCTGTCACCACTAACAAACCCTGTGATCTTGCTTGCTCTTGCAGTGCAACCGCTTCCCTACCATCGCCCGCGATAACCAACGATGTTTTCACACCGCGTTTACGTAATTCCGCATACGCATCAATTAATACATGAAATCCTTTCTCGGGCTCTAATCGACCGATACCCATCATATAATTGTGTGCTGACAACGTTCTTGTTGCTTCCCAGGCAGATAAATCGATTCCATTTGCAATCACAACACTTTTAGTGCGCGTATCAAAAATGTGATGTGAGGCATCTGCCATCATCGGCGTTAAGTGCGACACACCGACAGCATACCGCAAAATCTCACGACAACGACGCTGCACTTTACCACGCTTCATGCGATCTGAATTGGCCGCCGCAATATCGCCGTGGCTCATCACCACATAAGGCAAGCCGGTGCGCTTACATAATTGCAATGCAACAAAGCCGCTGCGATAGGTGCCTTGCGCATGTACTAAATCAATTTTTTCTCGTTGGCATAATTCAATAAGTGGTTGGATTTTTTTGCGGGAAACAAACCAACTGGGTTTAATCACCGGCCCCGAATACGCTGAAATACCATTGCTTAAGAGTGTTGGACCTTGCAACTGATTGTCTGTCTCATTCCCCATATCGTACATCACGATCTCAACACCATAACGTTGCAAGGCAGTCGGCAGAAAATCCAGAAACTCCACCACCCCACCCGCTGTTTTCGCCACGCTATGTCGACACAGGAATAATACCCGCATTGGCTATACCTTTTAATCAAATGAGGCGGCATTTTAAAGGATTTATCCAGCCTCGTAAACGCAGAGAAGTAGCCCGTATGCAGCGCAGCGTAATACGGGATCTGCGAGAGAACATCCCGTATTACGCTGCGCTGCATACGGGCTACGTTAAAAACCGGCTTTTTCTGGCTATCACCCACATTCTCCGCTATCATACCGCCCAAATAAACATCAAAAATAGACCATTTATGACCCAACACACAGCATCACAACCGATTGGCATTTTCGACAGCGGCATTGGCGGCTTGACTGTCGCCCATGCGATTGTCAAACACTTGCCTAACGAAAATATCGTCTATTTCGGCGATACAGCACATTTACCGTATGGGGATAAGTCAACTGCCGCGATCCAAGCTTACTCCGTTAAAATCGCCGACATGCTATTACAACAACACTGTAAATTAATTTTAATTGCTTGCAGCTCTGCCTCCGCTGCGGCCTATGAGCTAGTCAAAGAATATATCGGTGATAAAGCCATTGTGATGAATGTCATTGATCCCACTGTGCACTTCATGCGTGACTCTTACCCACAAAAACATATTGGCTTAATTGGCACACGCCAAACAGTGAACTCCAATATTTATAAGAAAAAATTCGACGCACTCAATGCCGATATCAAACTCACGTCACTCGCTACCAATTTGCTAGCCTCTGCTATCGAAGAATTCGGCAACAGCAAAGCGATTGATGGTTTGCTACATGAATATCTTTCTCATCATTCATTACAAGAAGTCGATGCTCTGGTATTAGCCTGCACGCATTACCCTATCATCAAAGAAAAAATTACCCATTTTTATAACAATAAAATAGAAATTATTGACCCCTCCGATATCGTTGCCCACACTGTTAAAAAATGCCTAGAACAAGAAAACTTACTCAATATCGACGGCAAAGGCACAAAGCATTTCTATGTGTCAGATTACACAGAATCCTTTGCGAGCGGCACCAAACTTTTTTTCAACGAAGAAGTCACACTAAAACATTATCCACTGTGGGAATAACCTCCGCTCATGAATTATCGACATATTTATCATGCTGGCAATTTTGCTGATGTTTTTAAGCATATTATGTTAGTTGCGCTCGTCCAGTCATTGTTACGCAAAGACAATGGTTTTTGTTTTTTAGATACCCACGCTGGGATTGGCTTCTATGACTTGCTCTCTAGCCAGGCACAGAAGGGCAAAGAATTTATGGGCGGGATTGCCAAAATTAACACCCAAGAAAAATTACCACCACTCGTTGCTGATTATCTTGCGTGCGTGAAAAAACTCAATGCAACCACACCCGAAAAATTACAGTGTTATCCCGGCTCACCACTGCTGGTGAAACAATTATTGCGTCCGCAAGACCGCATGGTTTTAACCGAACTACATGAAGACGACTATCTTGTTTTAAAACGCGTATTTCCACACGATAAACAAGTGGGTGTTCATCACCAAGATGGCTATCTGGCACTGAAGGCTTTTTTACCGCCGAAAGAACGTCGCGGTCTTGTGCTGATTGATCCGCCCTACGAAAAACCGGACGAATTATCCGATCTCGTTACCGCACTTGCCAATGCGGTGACGCGTTGGGAAACAGGAATATTCGCATTATGGTACCCGATTAAAGAAAGCCGCTCGATTGCACGTTTCCATCGCGCACTCAAACTCAAAATTGCGCGGCCGTTACTTGCGATAGAATTAACGATTTTCCCCGACAATCAAGCGACACAGCTCAACGGCAACGGCATGATTATCGTGAACCCACCCTGGCAATTCGAGCAAGAGATCCAAGCAGTTCTGCCTTGGCTGTGGCGCGTATTAAGCCCACATCAAGAGGGGCGCTATGGGATACAACTGTTGTAATTACTTCGGGCAAAGAAGGCGCTTTTTAATCCATTGAAAAATAAAAGAAATATTATTTATATCTCCCAACCTGGTCAAAAATTTGCTAAAATAGAGGTGTAGAGATTTCCGTCTGGCCAGACATTCAATCGATTGACAAATGGGGGTGAGAATCATGAAAAAAGCAACCGCAATCATTTGTACTGTTTTGATAGGAACCAGCTTACTCTGCGGATGCAGACGATCCGATGTGGGCATGGTTGGCGGCGGTGTACTGGGTGGTGTCGCCGGTAGTGCGATCACAAATGGCAGCCCTGTTGGAGCAGTGGTAGGTGCCGTCGGTGGTGCATATGTGGGGCATGAACTAGCACGCTAAAACAAAAACAACCCAAAAAGGGCAATTTCTCGTCGAGAAATTGCTCTTTTTGTTTCTCTCTTGCAGCAACGCCGATATAATACTTTCCTACAAAATTCAACGGATAGTTATTTATGTCATTACAAATTGGCGACCAAGCACCCGACTTCACGTTACCCACTGACTGCAATGAAAATGTGACCTTACACAATTTACGTGGCAAAAAAGTCATTCTGTATTTCTATCCCAAAGACAACACACCCGGCTGCACCAAACAAGCTTGCGATTTTCGCGATGCACTGCCGGATTTCATCATGAAAGATACAATCATCTTAGGCATCTCCAAAGACAGCCCCACTCATCACGAAAAATTTAAACAAAAATATTTACTCCCCTTCCCATTGCTCACTGATGAAAGTGGTAATGTCTGTGAAGCCTACGGCGTCATCAATAAAAAAAGCCTGTTTGGCCGCACATTTTTAGGCATTCAGCGTTCGACATTTTTAATTGATGAAAATGGCATTATTCGCGCGATTTGGCGCAAAGTAAAAGTTCCCGGACACGTTCAACAGGTACTCCATGAAACCAGTCAAGCTTAATGAGCAACCCATGACACAAAAAACCAAAACAGCCATCACACCAACCCGCGCGGAAGATTATCCAGAGTGGTATCAACAAATCATTAAAGCAGGCGACCTTGCAGAAACATCGCCAACGCGCGGCTGCATGACCATTAAACCCTGGGGTTATGCTATCTGGGAAAATATCCAACGTATTTTGGATGATCAACTGAAAGCAACAGGACACAAGAATGTATATTTTCCATTGCTCATTCCGGTCAGTTTTTTAGAAAAAGAAGTCAAACATATTGATGGCTTTGCAAAAGAATGCGCCGTTGTCACACACACGCGTTTGGTAACCAATGATGAAGGAAAATTGATTCCAGGTAGCCCACTCGAAGAACCTTATATTATTCGCCCAACATCTGAAACCATTATTGGCGAAGCATTTTCGCGCTGGATTCAATCCTATCGCGATTTACCCTTGCTCATTAATCAGTGGGCCAACGTCATGCGCTGGGAAATGCGTACACGTATGTTTCTACGCACGTCTGAATTTTTGTGGCAAGAAGGTCATACCGCCCATGCAACACCGGAAGATGCACAAGCAGAAACAGTGAAAATTCTCGATCTTTATGCCAAATTTGTTGAAGACCATATGGCAATGCCCGTCATCAAAGGCGAAAAATCCGAAAGCGAACGTTTCCCAGGCGCTGTGAATACATACTGTATTGAAGCCATGATGCAAGATAAAAAAGCCCTGCAAGCGGGCACATCCCACTTCCTTGGCCAAAATTTTTCGCATGCCTGCAACATTAAGTTTTCTGGCATGGATGGCAAAGAAGAATTTGTGTGGACAACATCATGGGGGGTTTCAACACGTTTAATTGGTGGACTCATCATGACTCACAGTGATGACAATGGTTTAGTGCTACCACCAAAAATTGCGCCGACCCATGTTGTGATTTTGCCAATCATTCACAAAGAAGAGCAACGCGCTGATATTTTGGCATACTGTGAAAAACTCGCTGCAGAAATGCGCCAACAACAATATGGCCATCGCCAAGTCGCCGTTGAAATTGATCAACGTGAATTAACCGGCGGCGAGAAAGCCTGGAGCTGGGTCAAAAAAGGCGTGCCCTTCCGCGTCGAAGTCGGCATGAAAGAATGTCAGAATGACACTGTTTTTGTCGGTCGTCGCGATAAAGAATATAAAGAAAAATATAGTCAAGCACGCGCAGATTTTGTTGCGACATTGACTGCACAATTAGATGATTTACAGAATGTCTTATTCCAACGTGCGCGTGATTTTCGCGATAAAAATACCATTGAGATGCACAACGAAAAAGATTTCTATGCATTTTTCAACGAAAAAGACGGTGGTTTTGCACTCGCCCACTGGAATGGTAACGCCGATATCGAAGCGAAAATCAAACAAGACTTGAATGTCACTATTCGTTGCATTCCGTTACTTGATAAACCGGTGGCTGGCAAATGTATTTTCAGTGGCGAGCATAGTCCACAGCAAGTGATTTTTGCGAAAGCATATTAGTAATCGAATGAATAATCCCCTCTCCCACGCGTGGGAGAGGGTTAGGGTGAGGGCGTTGATGTTCTGCACGAGCTATGATCTTTGCAACGTCAAGACCCGCAACCCCAGCCCTTCTCCCGCCAGTGGAAGAAGGGAGGATAAATTATTCCACAAGGGGTGAAGCGAAAAAGCGGCATCTATACGGAATACCAAATTCGTGGAGGGCACCTCAGAGCTCAGCGTTCCACCACATTACCGCAGGAAATAGACATGGATCCACGCCAGCAACCCGCCTCTGCTCCACCCCTGAGACTCACTCTTACAATGGCAGTGGGTAACAACCAAGTACGCCTTCTTTTTTCAAGCAAGCAACTTGCGGCAATGTTACAAATGCGGCGTTTTTTAAAAGAAAAACTCCCAGCGCCTGAACATTACATTGAACCGAAAACCTATTCGATCAATGAGTATGGTATTGGCTGGGGTGCTGAACTCCCTGATCTCGACTTTCCTCAAGAAATGCGTTTAGATTTTTGGTTTCCAAACAAATATTGCATTGGAGGTAATGCTGCGATTCACGCAAATCAACAAATTAATTTATTAATTGCTTCTGTTGTAGCTTTATTGCCTGCACCCAATCTCTCTTCTTCTAGTGTGATAGCGGTTCAACTTTTTGATATTACCAACTTAAAACATTTTTGTTTTTTTTACCCTCCCGCCATTGGTGAGGGTATTGAAATTGATTTATCCCTTGCTAAACAGTGCTGCAATAACTTCTTAACTGCCATTGGCAATTTTAAAAAGTTTTTTCATGCAGAAAAACGTGCTACCACTATCACAACTTGTGATAACGACGCCAATTTTACAAAATCGACTTACATCGGCATCGCAAACATAGACAGTTGTGATAGCCTGACTAAATCGAACTGCCCTACAGCGCCTGGCTCACACCCTTCTCAAAGTCAATCAAGCTTGTACGCTCCCGCCGTGGCCGCCTCCCATCAAGAGAGCCACCTATCCAGCAGCATATCAGAGGCCGCAATAGATGCTGAAAGTTTCTCGGTATTAATGCCGCCCCTACATCTATGACAACGGATTAGTCCACTTAAACAACACGCTTATCCTTTGTGAAAAACCGGGAAATATGGTAACCTTCCCGCACTTGTAACCATACTCAATCTTAACCAGTTAATAGGATTTAGCCGCGATGACAAATTACACAAAAGACCTTGAAACAACCATTGCTAAATTAGCTGCCAAAGGCAAAGGCATTTTAGCTGCCGATGAAAGCAATGCGACCATTACCAAACGTTTTGAAGCATTAAATATTCAATCCACTGCTGACACGCGTCGCGCTTATCGCGAATTATTGGTAACCACACCAGGCATTAGTGAATATGTTGCTGGCGTAATTTTATTCGAAGAAACCTTAAATCAAACCGCTAGCACCGGCGAAGCCTTCCCTGAATTATTAAAAAAGCACGGCATCTTACCTGGCATTAAAGTGGATAAGGGTTTAGTCGCGCTACCCAACACCACTGACGAACAATTCACACAAGGTCTTGATGGCTTAAGCGAACGCTTGGCAGAATACAAAACCAAAGGCGCTTGTTTTGCAAAATGGCGCGCGGTTTACAATATTGGCGCTGGCACCCCAAGCGCATTGACCATTCGTGCTAACGCGGAAGGTTTAGCAAGCTATGCTGCACTTTGCCAAGCACATGGCATTGTCCCTATCGTTGAACCCGAAATTTTAATCGACGGCGATCACACGATTGAACGCTGCTTCGATGTCACTGAGAATGTGTTACATGCCGTATTCCATTCACTCTTCAAACACAAAGTGAAATTAGAATACATCATCTTAAAACCCAGCATGGTCATCAACGGCAAGAAATGCGCTGCAAAAGCAACGGCAGAACAAGTTGGTAAAGCGACCGTCACTATTTTACGCCGCACTGTACCTGCTGCTGTTCCAACCATTAACTTCTTATCCGGCGGTCAATCACCAGAAGAAGCGACAGCGAACTTGAATGCCATGAATTTATTACCAGGCAATCCATGGAACTTAAGCTTCTCCTATGCACGCGCATTACAAGATTACTGCATGAAAACCTGGAAAGGCGATGCAAAAAATGCGGCTGCCGCACAAAAGATTTTCTTCGAGCGTGCGAAACTCAATAGTTTAGCAAGTGTTGGCAAATACACCACCGCTCTTGAAAAAGAAAATTCTTTAGTAGCATAAAAAGTTAACGCTCTACTATGAGTCGTAGCCCGTATGAAGCGCAGCGTAATACGGGATAGTTATGGCGCAAAAACCCCGTATTACGCTGCGCTTCATACGGGCTACGACTTGAAACGCAATTCAGTCTCACGTTATTTTAAAAGGATTTTTAGTCATGACGACAACAATGACGACTGTTGACGCAAAAGAAAAGCTGACCGACTTACTCAACCATGTTTCTCATTCCAAAGAACGGGTTGTTCTCGTTCGCCGCGGTAAACCCATCGCTGCGATGGTTCCGCTCGAAGACTTTGATTTCCTGGAAGCCACCCAAAACAAACTTGACTTGCATGATGCAATTGATGCATTAAAAGAGGCAAAAAGCGCGGGCAGTGTAACACTCGAAAAATTCAAAGAAGAAATAGGCAATTAAACGTGACAACACCTTATCATGTCAAACTATCGCCAACTGCTCAGCAACAAATTAAAGCCTTGGCAGTGAAGCATCAAAAAATCATTATCAAATTAATTGAAGCACTCGCCATTAATCCGCGCCCGCCAGGTAACCAAAAAATCGAGGGCATGAATGGACTATACAGTGAAAAAGTGAATAACCATCGCCTCGTCTATAAAATTGAAGATCAAGAAGTCTTAATTTTGCTGGTGAAGTAATTTCGTAGGGTGGACAAAGCGCAGCGTGTCCACCGAATATTGCTGGTGGACACGCTGCGCTTTGTCCACCCTACGAAACTGAGAGCAACTCCATGCAGAAACTCATCCTCGCCTCGTCTTCCCAACCACGTCGCCAATTATTAGAGCGCTTACAAATCCCCTTTAAAATTTCTTCTCCTGACATCGATGAAACACCACACAACAACGAAACACCACAAGAACTGGTACTACGTCTTGCCGAAGAAAAAGCCCGCATCGTTGGCAAACAATTTCCAGATGCGGTCATCATTGGCGCCGATCAAGTCGGTGTACTCAATAATCACATTCAAGGCAAACCACTCACCTATGACAATGCAGTAAAACAACTGCGCCAAGCCAGCGGCCAACGCATGCGTTTTTTTATCGGCTTATGCGTACTCGATACTAAAACACAACGGCATCAAGTGACTCTCGAAGAATTTGATGTTATCTATCGTGAATTGACTGATAACATGATAGAAAAATACCTCCGCAAAGAGCAACCCTTACAATGCGCTGGCAGCTGCAAAGCCGAAGGATTGGGTATTACTCTCATCAAAGAGTTTCAAGGCACTGACTTCACAGCACTGATTGGCTTGCCACTCATCCGCTTAGTAACAATGTTAGAAGAATTCAATATAAATCCATTGGAGTAGAGAATCATAGGGTGGACAAAGCGCAGCGTGTCCACCGCATCACTACTTGTTAGCGCCTCGATGCTCCATTTTTTTAATTGCAGCGACACTTAAGGCATCTTCAACTTTTTTGCTTAAAGCAGTTAGCTGAACCTTTTTCTCTGCCAAGGTTAACAGTTTAGCAAATTCACTGTCAGGGCGAGTTAAATTATTAAATTCTTCACGTAATTTCTCGCATTCAGCTGGAGTCTCATTTCCAAGTTTTCCCAATGACTCCCGGACTACAACACAAGACGCTGAAAAATCTTTTCTCATTTTCATTTCTGTAGGGGAAGATCCTCTATATATTTCTCTATTTTTATCTAAATTTTTCGTGGACTGCTGCGCTACTAGTTGACTCACTTGGCTTTCATAATCGTTATAAAACGCAGCAAACTCACTAATAGATTGCTTGCTTAAAGTTGCACTCTCATTTGAAAGAACCTCATCTACCTTACTATCACAAGCAGAATGCTGCCTATTGATTTGTCTTGCCATTAATTGATATTGAGAATCAGCACCCAACGTTTCTTTGTGAGCTGCCAGATTTTTCTTGAGTGTGGAAAACTTTTCTTGGAGATCTACAATTTTTTCCACAGACTCTGCATGACTATACATAACACTCCTCCAGAATACTTATATCGTAATATTTTGTTTAAGTATAATTGATGGATAAGGCTTTATATAAAATCAGCAAAGTATTTTTTATATTAGTAATTTCAATCGATTACAAAAGAAAACCGTGCCTGCTCAAATTTGGCAACACCGCTCTACATCTTCTTCAGGATCCGCAATGCTTAATACACTGCCGGTGGTAGGATTCGGTCGAAAAATCGTACAGCCTTTCAAGCCTAATTCATAAGATTCTGTATATACCGCATTTAATTTTTCGAAGGGAAAATTCTCGGGAAGATTGATTGTTTTGGAAATTGCATTATCAATATAAGGCTGCATCACACGTTGCATTTGTAAATGATCTTGTGGTGACAATGATTGACTATCTATCCACGCTGGCGGCAAGGATTCAGCTTGACTCATGTTGCGCCATAATTTTAACGCATAATCTGTTACCGTAAATTTCTTGCGTTCACCATTTTGCATCAATACAACACGTTCATACGCATCACTAAAAATTGGCTCCACACCACTCGACACATTATTCGCTAAAATACTAATCGTCCCCGTCGGCGCAATCGTATTGTGATGACTGTTACGCATACCGTGCAGTAAAATTTTATCGCGCAGCTCTTGTGGTAGATTGACAACAAACTCGCCCGCCAAATATTCTTTCGATGAAAACACAGGGAATGCGCCTTTCTCTTTAGCTAATTCGGCTGACGTATCCCACGTTACATGCGCAATAGTCTTCATAATTCGTTCAGCCAATTGCAATGATTCTGCTGAACCATATCGTAGGCCTAACATCACAAATGTATCGGCTAAACCCGTCAAACCCAACCCAATGCGTCGTGTCGCAAGCGCTTCCTGCTTTTGTGCTGGCAAGGGATAACGTGAAATATCAATCACATTATCCAGAAAGCGTGTTGCCACACGACTAGCATTTTCAAGCGCCGGCCAATCTATTTCTGCATCAAGAGCAAATGGATTTTTCACAAATTGGGTTAAATTGATGGCGCCCAAGTTACATGCACCATAAGACGGCAAGGGAATTTCACCGCAGGGATTCGTCGCACCAATCCACTCGCGATAATACAAATTATTCATGCGATTGATGGTATCTTCAAACAAGACACCCGGCTCGGCATAGTCATACGCGGATTTAATAATACGATCCCATAATTCACGTGCATGCACACGCTTATGCACACGACAAGGCACAGGATCATCATAACCTGGCCAGCGTTGCACAATGACATCCGGCTTTAATGAATCAGCATCTATATCAGGGAAAACCAAATCCCACATCGCATTCTTCCTTACTGCATCCATGAATGCATCCGATACAAATACCGATATATTAAAATGCCGCAACATCAGTGGATTTTCTTTTGCTGTAATAAACGTTTCAATATCAGGATGGTCACAACGCAGCACGCCCATCATGGCGCCACGGCGCGCACCCGTGGATAACAAAACGCTACAAGTCGCATCCCAAATGCGCATGAAGGACACAGGACCGGAAGCAATTATCCCGGTTTTTTTCGCGACATCACCCTCGGGACGTAATACCGAAAAGTCATAACCCACACCGCCACCTTGCTGCAGTGTCAACGCACCCTCTTTGAGTGCGTCAAAAATTCCTGTCATGGAATCTTCGGCAATATTCATCACGAAACAATTGAAGAGCGTCACTTTATGTTTGGTACCCGCACCCGCTAAAATGCGGCCGCCGGGTAAAAATCGAAACCCATCGAGAAGTTGATAAAATTCTTTTTGCCAATATTCACGATCTTGCAGTTTTTCAGCACGCGCCACTGTCTTGGCAACACGCCGCCACATATCCTCTAACGTCTGATCGATGACCTTACCGTCTAAACGATAGCGGTATTTGAGATCCCAAATTTGGGCAGAAATAGAATCGTCAACACTATCCATCTATAGCTCCTTGACAAGCGCTATCCCCATGTTTTTATGGTAAAAGAATTAGCATGCAAAAACTATTATTTTAAAACATCCATTTTATCATCTGGTTACAAAAACTGCTTGCTGCTACATGGCAAATTCGTCATACATGTCCTATATTTAAACATATATGATTATACAAGCAGAATAACGGAGCATTGCATGGGACCACGCCCAATTAAAGAGACATTTGATGAATTCACCCTTCTGCAAGAGCAGTTAGTTGACCATACTGCCATTGACTTTGCGCAAGCATGCGTAAAAGAATTACGCGACACCATAAAAACAGTACCTGAGTACCAAAACTTACAACTACAAACCAAATTACCAATTCAAAAATTATTTTCATCTCTTGAGAACTCATTAAAACAATTACAAAGTTTGCGTGGCAAAGAAGATCAAATCAACGAAGAGCTCATTATAACTAATAAGCTACTCAGTGAATTAGAAACCCAAATCACAACGGGAATACCATCGCTTGCTAAAAATAAAAACCAACAACATCCTGTACGTCATTCTTCACTCTCAAACAGATTCGAGGAACCGTCCACTACAATTATCCCGAACCATAGAGAACCCATAGCGGATCTTGATATAGATGCCCCGGCAGTGCCGCCAACAGGTCACCGAAACGACCTCACTGTTTCAATCCCAGATGAACCAACACCCCCCATAGAAGCAATTCCCATAGTACTAAACCAACATGTTGTTTTGGCGCCTGGCGGACCTGCTGTAATAAATAGCCCGGAGAATGAACCAGAACCGTCTTTCTTCATATCTGACAATAGAGTAGACAATCAAGCGGATGAGATCGAAATATCGGTGACAGAGAACCAAGCACCTGGCGGCCCTCGCATTGAACCCGAAATAGATGATGAATCCTCTATTTATCGCAGCAGTGAGAGCTTTGAAATAGACGAGCCATCCAGCCACAATGAATATTCAATTCAATCTCCATCCAGTTCAAGCAGCGACACGCATTCATCTCGCTCTTCTTTGTCTTCATCAAGCCAAGGCGTGCGCTCGCAGTCTTCATCAAACAGTAGCTCGCGCTCAAGCTCTACTTCTTCTCAATATAGCGATGTATCATCAACAAGTCATTCATCACAATCTGACTTTACCAATTCATCTAACTCTGCAAGTAGCACCTATTCAAGCATTTATGATAATGACTACGACAGGGAAGATAACACACATCAACGCAGAGGGAATGCCTTCAAAGAGCTATGTGAAAACTGCAAGGAACTTGGTAATTTCTATGATAAAAATCTTAATAATGAAGAACAAAGAAACCTAGCCACACTTACTGAGTCAACTCTTTTCATTATCGATACATTAGTAGAGGAGGTTCATGACAAAAACTTGTGTGCTGCATTAGAAAATCTTGCGACCATGCTTAAAATCACCAAGCATTACTCAAAAAATGATGATCAACCGATGCAAGAAGTTCTGACACGTCAAAGAATATATTTAGAAAATATTGAAACTATTTTAACGATGTCTGCTAGAGAATCAGCCGAATTTAACAACTATGACGATGAATTATCTAGGCAATATTCTGAAAGTCATGATCCAGAATCGCAGTCACGAGACAGCTCTTATAATGATTCCTATACAGAACCCAGCGCCTCCCAATCATCTGCCAGCAGAAGAGACAGCCTATCTACTTCCTCTTCGTCTACATCTTATTTCAGTAGATCCAACTCACCATCAGTGAGTAGCAGCCACCATAGCCTATTTAGCCAAAGTCGCAGTCACTCACAACAAGCACCTGCTCAATCTATCAATCATCCTGAAATACCTGTTCAACCAACACAAAGCCGCTATTTTTCAGCCGCAGAAGGAGCGCGGTCATTTCCCGGACTTCCCGAAATAACATTGTTAACATGCGAAAGTTTACCCGACCATTTTCGCTTAACGCCTGACACCATCGATTTGCTAAAAACAGAAAAATACAACAACTGTATTACCCAAATTACTGATGAAACCCTCAGCGATCAAGACCCAAGCAAAGAACGCTTCGCCTGCATTCAATTACCATCGGGTCTATTCAACATTTATCGCGGAGATGAACTGATGGCTCAGTATAAAGGATCAAACGAAAGGATTTTTAATGCCCACAGATGGGAAAGAGCATACCAACATGACAGCAAGATATTTAATGATCCTCTCACTAATGAAAAAGTTGATATTTCAAAAGTATTTCTTGCTACTGCTCAGCAATTAAAAGATTACGCCATCAAAGCACTTCAAGTAAAAACAGAAACCACTCCCGAGCTACCCTCTAATCAAACGCCCCCCACACCACCCGGCGGAATGAGCTTCCGCTAAACCGATTGAAGATACCCACTCAAAAACGCCGGCACCCGCTCTTCCAACCAATACCGTGGCCGTCCAGGCACAACACCACTGACAAACCCCACATGCCCACCACGGCGTGAAACTTCTAATGTAATCGCTGGAGATAACTCGTCTGCCGTCGGGATCACACTCGCCGGCATAAAAGGATCATCTTTTGCTTGTAATATTAACGTCGGCACATGGATAGATTTTAAAAATTGGCGACTACTGGATTTCACATAATAATCTTCCGCATCAGCAAATCCATGCAGTGGCGCTGTGACCTTATCATCAAATTGGCGTATGGTTTTTAATGATTTAGATAAAGGTAATGTAATCGGTGCCGCTTGCTCATTAAATTTTTGCCTGATTTTATTTTTTAATCGTCGCAGAAAATAGCGTTGATAAATCCGTGAAAATCCCCGCTGCAAACGGTCAACCGATTTATTTAATTCAAAAGGGACGGACACAGCAACAGCCGCAACCAAAGAATCATCTTGATCACTTTCACCTAACAATTTCAACAAGACATTGCCACCAATTGAAAAACCCACTACAGCAATCGGCGTTGTTGGCTCACGTGTTTTTAGAGTGTGTATCACTTCCGCCACATCAGCCGTATCGCCTGAGTGATACATACGCGACAAGCGATTGGTCGTGCCACTGCAGCTACGAAAGTGCATGACTGCACTACGCCAGCCTTGTTTACTCAAGGCGGTCAACATACCTTGCGCATAAGGGGATTTAGCTGAACCTTCCAAACCATGCAACACCAACACAATGGGGCCTGTTGATTGCGGCATCCAATCTAAATCGACAAAATCACCATCCTGCAACTCAATTTGCTCACGGCGCAGCGGCAATTTTTTTCTGCGTCGCATCAACGTTGGCCAGAGTGTTTGTAAATGGGGTCCTGGCAACCACCAAGCGGGTTTGAAGTTAGTTTTTTCCATTGCACTACCCTCTTTTATCCCCTCTCCCACCAGTGGGAAAGGTAACAATCTCTATTTCTGATGATAGGGTTGACTAAATTCATGCACAGCATCGACTAGCACCGCTACATTTTCAGGAGCAATATCCTGCAGAATGCCATGACCTAAATTAAAAATATGCCCAGGCCCAGCACCATACGATTGCAGAATGCGTGCGACTTCAGCACGAATTTCTTCCGGCGAACAATATAAAAACTGCGGATCCATATTACCTTGCAATGCGACTTTCGAACCAACTTGCTGTCTAGCAGCCTGCAAATCCACTAACCAATCCACACCTAGCGCATCACAACCTGTCGCTGCCATTTGATCTAACCATTGCCCACCACCTTTTGTGAATAAAATTACCGGGACAGACTGACCATCGTGCTCACGAATTAAACTGGCTATCACTTGCTGACAATAACGTAACGAAAATTCTTGGTAATCTGGTGTCGCTAGCATGCCACCCCATGTATCAAATAACATGACGGCTTGCACACCCGCTTTAATTTGCGCATTTAAATGCGCCGCAACAGACTTAGCTAAAGTGTCTAACAATGTGTGTAACAAGGCAGGTTCAGCGTGCAGCATATTTTTAATGGCCGGAAATTCTTTATTAGCACGCCCTTCAATCATGTAAGTCGCCAACGTCCACGGACTGCCACAAAAACCAAGCAATGGGACTTTCCCTGCTAATTCATGCTTCACTAAACGAATTGCATCTAATACATAACGCAAACTTTGTTCTGGATCCGGCACACCCAGCGCGGCAATTTCACGTGCGGTTCGTACTGGACGCGCAAACTGCGGCCCCTCGCCTTCTTTAAATGACAACCCCAAACCCATTGCATCTGGAATGGTTAAAATATCTGAAAACAAAATAGCGGCATCCAGTGGAAAACGCGCCAGTGGCTGTAACGTGACGGTACAGGCTAATTCGGGCGTTTTACAAAGCGTCATAAAACTACCGGCTTGCTGACGCACTGCGCGATATTCGGGCAAATATCGTCCAGCTTGACGCATAATCCACACAGGGGTCATATCAACAGGCTGACGCCGCAAGGCGCGCAACAAACGATCATTTTGTAATAGGCTCATGTTATTATCCCACGGAGGAAATGCACATTATAATATCACCACCTCCTGACAAAGTCGCTTTGCACCTGCGTTTATTTCAGATAAGATAGCGCCTTTGCAACATGTGTTGAATTAATTTTATCTAGAGGAAACTATTCATGCGTAAACAACTTTTGATTTCTACACTTGCTGGACTATGTCTTGTTGGTATGACTGCTTGCCAAAAAGAATCCAGTGACAAACCGGCGGCTACTGCAGCCAATGATACTGCACAAACAACGATCACCGCTGATGCAACACCAGCACAAACAACGGCAACAACAACGCCAGCGGCTCCAGTACAATTAGCCGATGCAAATGCAGCGCCTGCAGCACCAACTGTGACAGCACCTGCACCTGCTGATGCAAATGCAGTGCCAGCGACACCTGCAACAACGACAACACAAAGCACCACGACAACAACCACAACCCCTGTTGATACAACTACACCGGCTGCAACAGCACCTACCGCTACAGCAACACCAGCAGCGCCTACAGCAGCACCAGCGGCAGCAGCAACGACAACAACACAAAGCACCACGACAACGACTGCTCCAGCTCAACCAGCAAAATCAAGCGGCGACGTTAGTCAGTAAAAAGTTAGTATGGTAAGAGGTGGACACGCTGCGCATTTGTCCACCCTACGTTCTTATGGAAATCCCGTAGGGTGGACAAAGCGCAGCGTGTCCACCGTATTCTAACTATCACTTTCCAGCACAGCTTGTAATTGCACCTTTGTCACCGTAGCAATTTTTTCTGCCCGCCCAATTGCTGTTAGTAAAATAAAGTTTATTTTCCCGTCCCGAACTTTTTTATCATGCTGCATCGCTTTTAAAATATCTGTTGCGGGTGGCAGCACTGATGGGCTTGCAAAACCATACGCATGCAAACAATTTACAATGCGCGTTACATCTTGTCGTGATAACAAACCCAAATCACCGGATAACCGTGTCGCTAACATCATCCCCATCGCAACCGCTTCGCCATGTAGCCACCGCTGATAATTGCCTAACACTTCCAGAGCATGGCCAAATGTATGGCCGAAATTCAATACATTTCGTAAGTCCTGGTCACGTTCGTCCTGACTAACAATCTGGGATTTGATATGCGCAGAAGTATGCACAGCATGCAATAACGCTTTGGTATTTCTCGCCAACAAGGCAGCTCTATTCTCTTCTAGCCAATTAAAAAAATGGGTATCATAAATCAAACCATACTTAATCACTTCAGCAAGACCGGCAACATATTCCCTTTCCGGCAATGTCTTTAGCAAATCAATATCGACTATCACACATTGTGGTTGATGAAAGGCACCAATCCTATTTTTTCCCGATGGGTGGTTAACGGCTGTTTTGCCGCCAATCGCCGCATCAACTTGTGCGATGAGTGTCGTTGGTATTTGCAGGTAGTTTACACCGCGTTGATAGCAAGCTGCTGCGAATCCTGTGATATCACCGACGACACCACCACCGAACGCAATTAATGTCGTCGAGCGTTCATGATTGTTTTGTATTAACGTCTCTAAAATTTTTTGCCATTGTGCCAGTGTTTTAAATTGCTCGCCATCAGGTAAATAAAAAAAATCACACTGATAGGATGCTAATGCTGCTTGCAGCAACGCGATATACGGTACGAGTTTTTCTTGCGTCACCACGAATACTTGCTTGCCATGAATATGACGCAAAAGCAAAGTCAGATCAGAAAAAATTTGCTGGCCAACATAAATAGGATAGGACGATTCGCCTAACGATAGCGAAATAGTATGAGCAATCACTTCATTTTACCCGACAGCAAGGCAATGACATCATCGGCTACCGCACGCACACTGCGATTATCTGTCGGCACCTTAAAATCGGCTAAGGCTTCATAGTGCGGTTCACGCTCTTCTTGCAATTTTACCAACACTTCATCGCGATTTTTAACCCGCAATAGTGGCCGACGACTATC
>Ga0206815_1072_pt1 | contig 28850 bp, 23 predicted proteins | sample Alteio_BWOrgCont_91_FD_152864 | JGI IMG/M metagenome (GOLD analysis project Ga0206815, IMG submission 152864) | Enriched cells from forest soil in Barre Woods Harvard Forest LTER site, Petersham, Massachusetts, United States -... | ecosystem: Environmental > Terrestrial > Soil > Temperate forest >...
CTATTGCTGGAATAGCAATAGGATCTGGAATAATCTTCCTCCCGATTAAAAACTCCGGTATGCGCTTCTCCATCTCGCCTACTGTTTTCAGAAATGACTTATTATTTTTGTTAAGGTATTCAAATGACTTTCGATCGTGCTGATGTAATTTTTTCATCACTTCTTCTACACGATACCCTTGCAAACTAATCCAGCGTAGTAAAGCGCTACGCGCAGTGACTTCTTGCTTGATAGCATCGTTATGTCCGCTCCAAGAAAACAAACAACCCGCTGGACGTCTTTGTCGATTTAACATCGCTATTCCATCTGTGATAAATTTCACTAAATCATCCCGATTAAGTGATAAGAACGAATCAAACATCTTACCCGTGCGCTTCTCGGATAACAAATGACGTTCACGATCTGACAGTGAACTCATATCAATTCGCACAGCATCTTGCGCGGCTATCTTGTCATACATCTTCTTAAGTGCGATAATTTTATCGTGTTTAGTCCATGTCAATCTGTAAGATGTTTGGTCTTCACTTATTAATTCGGCTCTCCTGGCGGAAATTTTTTCTAAAATTTCCGCTTTTAAAGCTTTCTGATTAACCTTCGGAACAACTTTTTGCTCGAAATCCAATGCAAATGCAGCAGATTGAACGCGTTTTGTCATAAACTCTTTCGTTAATACATCATGATTTTCCGAATTTAATAACTTTTGTCGTTGCAACAAAATAGCTTGCGTATACGGGAAATTTCTTCCTGGTTCAAATTCATAACCCATTTCTTTCATTTTATTAGCAAATAATTCCGCTAATCCAAAAAATGACTTACCGTCAGCAGCAATGAATTTCGAAATATACCTTTCCCGCATATAAAACCGCAATTCCTTCTCATCAAATAAAAGGAACAAGTTATAAAACACATCATTTATTGCCTCCGCTGTTTTCATCACCTGGTCAACAGAAAGTGTTGATAACGTCGTCACTAAATCTGCAGCGCGTTTGGCAAACTTATATAATTCCTTGGGATTTTTTAACACGAATGCCACAGCAGATTTTTCATCCTGACTAGCCGCTATCAATTCATCTGCTTGTTTCAATCCTTTCTTGGCCTTCTCTTTTACTTTTTCATCTTTCTCCGACTGATGCAGCAAGCTCAAGCATAGCCGGCGGATAGTTTGCAGACCACCTTGCAACTTATCATTATCAGACGCATGGTCCTCTTTCGTTGCCCATGCTTGCTTAGCAGGATGACTTGCAAGCGGCGCAACAGCCGCTTTTTGAAGATCGCCTAGCGCACTAGAAAGTATATCTTGAATGGGTGGCAGCTTGCTCACAACAGGATGGTACTGTAATGACTTCAACTCTTGCATCACTTTTGTCAATGACACAACCGTTGTATCAAGATTACGAAGTGTTTTTTGGAAATACTCTACAGGAATAGCGTTTGATTTATTTTCAAGAGCTGCTTTGGCTTTTAATATCTTCGCATCTTGGGCTAATTTTTTAATATTTCTGAGCAATTGCGCAACATGATGCACCCATGAAGAATTCATAGCAACTTCCGCTCTAAAATCGCCCTGCGGATTAGAATGTTTCTCTTCTTGCGGTTCAGAAATAATATCAATGCGAAGCTTAATAACATTCCCATCTACTAAACATTCTCGATGAATATCCTTATCTAACATTTCCTTTAGTTTAACTTCGCACTTGTCCACTACAGAAAGCACTTTATCAAACACATTTTCTTCTGATTCAGAACTTTCACCCTGCGTCAGAACTGAAATTAGATATTCGGTATGGCTCAACAGCGCAGGCGCATCTTGCTTAACAATTTCATCACGCACCTCTTTATGGGATCGCTGTGGCACACGAGCAAGAGATGGCTGTTGCTTTTCTTCTCGATTTGCAAGCAAAGCTTCATCTTCTTTGTGCTTTTGCTCTTGTTTATTAAACGCTGCAATTCGTTCTTTAATTTGTTGATCTGCACTAGCATACAGTGCGCGAATATTGTCAAAAATTGGTTTGGTCGTTTTTGTAGTTATATACTTATCAATAGTTGCATTTAAGTTATAAGCTGTATCTGGCAAATACTTTTCTAATCTTTCAAGATCTGCAATCTTATCTTCAAAGCTATGCAATACATTTTTCTTCTCTTTATACCGCACAACTTCGGCTCGAATAAGAGTAGAGCAACTTTGTTTTGTCACTTGCCAAATATCTGCTTGGGATTTTTTTTCTTGTAGCCGCCGCCGTGCTCGCGCCTCTAGCAACGCTTTGCGTGGTAAGTCCTGCGCACAGACAATCTCGGCTTCATCAATGAAGTCGTCATTTTTACTCTCTTGTTGACGGAACCAAGTAATTCGATTGGTAATGCTCTCATCTGCATTGAGATAAACTGCACGGATATTATTAAGGATCTTTGCAAGGTCCTTATCCGGTTGCAATTGATCAATGACGCCTTTTAGGTCTTGAATCGTAGGCGGTAGATTATCTTGTAACCATTGAAGCTGATTCACTTTCCCTGTCTGTTTAGCCGCTGCATATTTACGAATATATGCTTTGAGGTCGTCTGTGCATGTTTGTTTTGCTGTTTGCCAAATTTCCTGGCACTTTTTTTCTTCTTGTTCCCACTGCTGCAATAACGCTGCAGGGAATGATTTTCGTTGTAATAAAATCTTATTTGGAAAAGGATAATACTCTTCACGATGCGGATAACCCGCCTTTTCCACACAACGTGAATACATATCGCTAAATTTCTCAGCCAACTGATGAAATGATAAAGTAGCGGGTAAAACCGCTGACTGCACTCCACCAGCCGCTTGATCGCTCCGCTTGCCTGTCGTAAAAATTGGCTCATTAGCTAGTTTTTGCCGATCTAATCCAGTCTGACAGGCTACCTTATCTAGTAGCAAATAGCCGCCGCATAATTTATCACTCAGTTCGGATGCTGCTATTAAAATAACATCCTGAATTGTCTCTGGATAACTTGAAAATGCTGCACCTAAATTTTCTTCTACAAAATGAATACCTTCTTGTAATGCTTCAATGTGGTATGTTGGCAAGATGCTTCGTATCGACCATGCTGGCGCATTGTCCGCAGGTTTTTCCACTGCCGATGATACTAATCCGCCTATGGTAAGATCCAATCCAAGATTTTTAAATGCCTTCAGTAAGGTTGGCAATGTTTTCGTGTGATCAATTAAAGCCGCAATAATTTGTGGAGTCGTGTTCTTCTCATTCCCCACAATAACAAAAAATGCATTCAGTTCAGCTATAAATCCTGTCAATTCTGCAGAGAAAATACCCCAATTACTTTCGACAATGTTACTACCAACATTGTCTCGCTTTAATGTTGCTAATTTTTTACTGATGATATCGATAGCCGTAGTAATACCGGGAATTTGTTCTTTCCAGCCTGCTACAATACCTTGTAAGTGTAGTAGCATACCTTGTGAACGTTCTACTAATTCAGGTATTTTGTGAACAACTAATCCATACCAGCCAATATCAGGCACGACGACAGGTGCAGGTGGCGATGCATTCTTAGCAGCAGCGGCGACTGCAGAGCTTGAGGAAGCTACAACGGAGCTTGGAGCAGGTTGTTGATCTTTGCGTTGCATAAACAGGCCTCGCTAGGTTAGCAAACTATACTCTTCGTCTTGTACTTAATTTGAGAAAAGCACTTATAAAATTCATATAGTTATAAATATTATCATAATGACAATACCTGATCAATATTTATTCATGGTATTTTTCTGCTCTGAATTCCATTAAATTGCCTGTAAAAATAAGAGATTAGAAATCAAAAACTGTAGGGTGGACAAAGCGCAGCGTGTCCACCCTACGATGTCTTCTTATCCAGGCTCTGCAGATAAGCCAGTTTTTCTTTGATTTTTATTTCTAAACCACGTGGTGTCGGACGATAATAATGCCGCGGCTTCATGTCTTCCGGAAAATAATTTTCACCCGCCGCGTAAGCATCGGGTTCATCATGCGCATAACGATATTGTTTACCATAGCCTAATTGTTTCATCAGTTTGGTTGGTGCATTACGCAAATGAATGGGCACATCAAAAGAACCATTGGCTTTGATATCTGCCATCACTTCATTATAAGCTACATACACCGCATTACTTTTCGGTGCACACGCTAAATAAATAATAGCTTGTGCAATGGCTAACTCACCTTCTGGGCTACCTAATCTTTCATAAACTGCACATGCATTCAGCGCTAATTCAAGCGCACGCGGATCGGCATTGCCAATATCCTCACTGGCCATGCGTACTGCACGTCGCGCGATATAGAGTGGATCACAACCACTATCAATCATACGGGCAAACCAGTACAAAGCCGCATCGGGTGAAGAACCACGCACTGATTTATGCAATGCCGAAATTTGGTCGTAAAAAGCTTCACCGCCTTTATCAAACCGTCGTAAACTTTCTTGCAACACTTCTGACAATAAGCCTTCAGTCACTAAAAAATTTTCGCCGTGCTGTTCCGCGAGATCCGCAATAATTTCCAATAAATTTAACACAGAACGTGCATCACCATCCGCCGCATGGACAAGAATTTTTTGCAGCTCCCGCGGAAATTCCAAGGCAATATTACCTAAACCACGCTCTTTATCTTGCAACGCATTCGCCATCAATTGCAGCAATTCATCTTCAGAAAAACGCTTTAACACATACACACGAGCGCGTGATAATAATGCATTATTTAATTCAAACGATGGATTTTCAGTAGTAGCTCCAATCAGAATTAACGTACCGTCTTCTACATATGGCAAAAAAGCATCTTGCTGTGCCTTATTAAAACGATGCACTTCATCGACAAATAAAATGGTAGCCTGTTGCGATTCTTCGCGCGCACGTTTTGCTTCATCAACTACCGCGCGAATATCTTTCACACCAGAAAAAATAGCTGATAATTTTTCGAAACGCGCATGCGCATTTTCAGCCAGTAATCTTGCTAATGTGGTTTTACCGGTGCCTGGCGGTCCCCACAAAATCATGGAATGTAACACACCCTGCTCGATAGCCTTGCGTAAGGGTTTTTGTAGACCAAGCAGATGCGTTTGACCAACAAATTCTTGCAACGTTCTTGGCCGCATCCGCGCTGCTAACGGTTGAAATGCAAGAGTGGCTTTATCGTTGGTTTTTATTTTTGGTTTCATCAATCACATCAATATTAGCAGTTGGTTTAAAAACAAATAATGAATTTGGCAAGGAAGGATCTGTTTTAACATGCAGAAAAGTAATGGTTGTCACGTGTCCCAATCGATCTGCTAAGCGCATTTCATGGATGTCTTTATTTAGAAATGTCAGACGGATAGTCTCAAATGGGTCTTCTTTATCTTTCGGTGTTAATAAAAATATTTTTTCGCCCGCAATTTGTGACGGGTTCGCCGCAAGACTCACATTAAAATCTTTGCTCAACGTGAGATTTTTATCGCTTAGTAATAATGCGGGTGTCTGGCCAGCTGCTTTATGAAACGAACGAATAGTGACTTGTTCCAAATCCACATCATAAATCCATAAGCGCGTGCCATTTGCGATAATTAACTGTGACATGGGTTTTTTAATTTCCCAGCGAAATTTACCGGGGCGCTCCAAACTCATATTACCTTGTGATTGCTGCAATGCTTTGGCGGATTTGTCTTTAATTGTTTGGACGAAATCAGCTTGCATCGTACGGACATCCAGTAATAGTTTGGTCAAATCATCGCTGGGTGTGGCATGTGCATTGGTAAACATAACACAAACTACTATAAATAAGATTTTTTTAAAATTGCGCATAAAGTCTATCCCTAAAATTATCTATTTCGTAGGGTGGACAAAGCGCAGCGTGTCCACCATCACCGCCGGTGGACACGCTGCGCTTTGTCCACCCTACAGATTTTAATCTCCCACCGGCGGTGGCGCTAACACTTCACGTGAACCACTATGATCCATCGTACTCACAATGCCAGCCGCTTCCATATCTTCCATCATCCGTGCTGCTCGGTTATAGCCAATTTTCAACCGACGCTGCACCAGTGAAATCGACGCACGACGCGCTTCTGTAATGACTTTCACCGCTTGATCATACAAAGGATCCGATTCACTCGGATCATTTCCTTCACCTGTGCTCGTCATAGTATCCGTTCCACCCTCAATCACTTCATCCAAATAATTGGGCTTCCCGTATGATTGCCAAGTCGCAACCACACGATGCACTTCTTCGTCAGCCACATAAGCACCATGCACACGCACCGGCACCCCAGTCCCCGGCGGCAAATACAACATATCACCATTACCTAATAACTGCTCTGCACCTTGTTGATCGAGGATGGTACGAGAATCGATGCGAGACGAAACCTGAAATGCAATTCGCGTTGGAATATTTGCTTTAATTAAACCGGTAATGACGTCCACAGAAGGCCGTTGTGTGGCTAAAATTAAATGAATCCCCGCAGCTCGTGCTTTTTGAGCGATACGGGTAATTAAATCTTCGACTTTTTTACCCACTACCATCATCATGTCAGCTAATTCATCGGCAACGACCACAATGGTTGGCAACGCTTCTAATAACGCTAATTCACCATTTTCACCGACCATCCATGCGGGTGCTGGCAATGGATTACCTTGTTTAACCGCTTCTGTCACCTTGACATTGTACCCAGCAAGATTACGCACCCCCAATGACGCCATGAGTTTATAACGTCTATCCATTTCTGCCACACACCAGCGCAACGCATTTGCGGCATCTTTCATGTCAGTAATAACCGGTGTCAATAAGTGTGGAATGCCTTCATAAACAGATAACTCTAACATTTTGGGATCAATTAAAATTAAGCGTAATTGTTCCGGTGTGGCCTTGAATAACAAACTAAGAATCATCGCATTCACGCTAACAGACTTTCCGGAACCTGTCGTACCAGCGACTAATAAATGCGGCATTTTTGCTAAATCAACCACAACAGGTGAACCAGAAATATCTTTCCCTAGCGCCAAACTCACCGGTGAGCGTGATTGCGCATAACGCTGTGATTCTAATACTTCACGCAACACAACCACATCGCGATGTTCATTCGGTAATTCCAAACCAATAACAGATTTACCAGGAATCACTTCAACAACGCGCACACTGATTGCTGACAATGATCGCGCAATATCTTTAGCAAGCCCGCTAATTTTACTCACTTTGATACCCGGTGCTAAATCCAATTCGAAACGGGTAATCACAGGCCCTGGGTGCACGGCTACTACTCTTGCATCCACACCAAAATCCGCTAAGCGCGTCTCAACCAATTGTGATAATGCTTCAAACGTTGTATTCGAAAATGCTTTACCTTCCGAAGGTGGTGGTGGATTCAATAAACTCAGCGGTGGCAATGTACCGGGCGCCATATTCACCGGCGCGGGTATTTTCTTTTGCAGCAAACGTTTTTTAATCGGTGTTGATGCAACCAGTTCAGGCTCAGTGGGTTCCATACGAACAGGTTTCGTTTTTTTAAATTTTGCTTCTAGCTTCTCTAGCATCGATGGCTTTTTTGGCTCTGCTTTTATAACAGGCACAGGCATGGATGGCTCTGTGACAAACCGTTGCTGTTGTGATTGCTGTTGCTGCTTCTGTCGCAATGCTTCCCATAACATCTTGAGATGAGCACCCATAAAATCCATAAAACCCAACCAAGAAAAACCACTAAACAATGTCACTCCACACAAAAAAACCGTGATCAGTAATAACAAACCACCAATCGGATTCAACGAATGCATTAATGAGCGACCTATCAAATCACCGAGAATACCGCCGGATGAAACAGGCAAATGGATAGGATGGGATGGTAATCCGAAATTAGCTAATCCGCACATGCTCAAGACAATAAATATAAACCCGACGCTTTTTAAAATCAGGTCATGCTTTTCTGCTAACACTTCTTTCGCATCCGGTTGCACCCCCAGCCACGCAGCAAATACAGTTAAAGGTGGTAATAAATAAGCGATATAGCCAAATAAAGATAAAAAAACATCCGCCAAGAAGGCGCCGACTCGCCCACCCCAATTGGCGACATCTTTTTTAACGCCTGTCCCCAACCAACCTGGATCAGTACTGTGATAAGAAATAAATGAAACGAGTAAAAAGAGAGCTGTCGCTGCCGAAATAATCAGCAACCCTTCGCGCAGGCGATGCGCCATTTGCACAGCTAATGGGCGGCGAGTGGATTTATTTTGTGTTGCTTGTTTCAAGGTAAACTCCAATGTAAATTCTATCTTTTATCCATTTATTTTTGCTATATTACCACTCTTAAACTCTAAGCCAGAAGAAACTTTATGACAAACACTAAACATCATCGCCTAATTATTCTTGGATCCGGCCCTGCAGGTTATTCTGCGGCTGTTTATGCTGCTCGAGCCAATCTTAACCCCGTCGTTATTACCGGTATGGAACCTGGCGGCCAGCTAACCACCACAACCGATGTCGATAACTGGCCTGGCGATATTGAAGGGCTGCAAGGTCCTGTCTTAATGGAACGCATGAAAGCGCACGCGGAACGTTTTAACACAGAAATTATTTTCGATCACATTAATTCCGTTGATTTTAAACAACAGCCATTTGTTTTAAAAGGTGAATCTACCTATACTTGCGATGCGCTCATTATTGCGACTGGCGCAAGCGCCCAATACCTTGGCCTCCCCTCCGAAAAAGCCTTTATGGGTAAAGGGGTATCAGCTTGTGCAACCTGTGATGGCTTTTTTTATCGCGGCAAAAAAGTCGTTGTCGTCGGTGGCGGCAATACCGCTGTTGAAGAAGCACTTTATCTAGCGAATATTGCTTCGCATGTCACTGTGATCCATCGACGCGATAAATTTCGCTCTGAAAAAATTCTTTCTGATAAATTAATCAAAAAAACCGCAGCAGGTGGTAATGTCACGATTGAATGGAATCATGTCACCGAAGAAATTTTAGGTGATAATACGGGCGTCACTGGCATTCGCATTAAAGACGTTAATACCGGCAAAACAAAAGATATTAGCGCCGAAGGGACGTTTATTGCCATTGGTCATAAGCCTAATACCGATATTTTTGTTGGACAATTAGAGATGGGATCGAATGGCTATATCAAAGTAAAATCCGGCTTAGAAGGCGGCGCCACAGCCACTAGCATACCGGGTGTCTTTGCTGCAGGTGATGTGGCTGATCATGTGTATCGCCAAGCGGTGACTTCAGCTGGGTCGGGATGTATGGCGGCATTGGATGCGGATAAATATCTGGATAGTCTGGCAACAAGCAAGAAAGCACAAACTAAAGAAAATAACGTCTCCTGATAATCCCATGCTACCGAGCCGCGACCATCAGGGAGCGTCACTGCACATGAAAACCCGTAACGCTCCCTGATGGTCGCGGCCCGGTAAATTAATAACAACAAATTGATTTATATAATAAATTAGCTTATCTTTTTAAAATCTTTGCATCTTGCCCTCATTTAGGGCATTATTCTGTCGCTAACTTACTGATAATCAAGGCTTAACATTTATATGGCAAAAGAAGATCAAATTGAAATGGAAGGAACAGTTGTTGACACCCTTCCAAACACGATGTTTCGTGTTGAACTCGAAAATGGGCACGTTGTGATTGCTCATATTTCCGGAAAGATGCGCAAGAATTACATCCGCATTTTAAAAGGTGACAAAGTCACTGTGCAATTAACACCATACGATTTAACCAAAGGGCGTATTACATTCCGTAGTCGGGATGGTAAATCAAGTAACCCTGCTGTTGCTGAAACAAAACCAACAGAAAGCAACGAATAATCCGATCGCAAAAAAAATTAAAAAAACCTGTCTTTCCCGCGAAGGCGGGAATCTATTGATGGCATGCAGCAGTTTATAAATAGATTCCCGCCTTCGCGCAGTAGCGTCCGGTTAATCTGCGCATAAGTAGAACTGTCACCCCGCAAAAAACGCGCCACTTCTCTTTAAAAGAAAAATAAACCTTCATTCGCGTTTTTGTGCGGGGCCTGGTGCAAATTTTAAGAGAAACTGCGTATCACTTAAGTTCGTCAACCAGGCCCCGCACAAATTATCAGAACGAATTCTGTGTCCTTCTTAAAATTGTGGCTGATAATTTTGCGGGGTGACAGTTCTACTTATGCACAGATTAACCGGACACTACTGCGCCTTCGCGGGAAAGACAAGCTTGGGATGAGATTAGGTTATTTTTTTACAGTAGGCGTAACAGCGGTAGCACTCTCTTTTGCTTTGTTTTTCGCGTCCTCTTCTCTTATTTTATCACTGCGGTCCCTCATTAGCTGTGTTATTTTATCCTCTGCTTTCTTCTGTTCATCTACCGACATCGGATTCTGTTTGTCAGCCATTTTAACGCGAAAAGCTTGCAAAGCTGCTTGCAACTGACTTTCAAGCATGTCTATTTCTGTGAGCACTCTAAGAGGTTCGCTTCCCATCGCCACCATGCCCGACCTCCGCTCACCCGGTTGGATGAGCGGTTCGCTAGTCGATTTATCTTTTTTATCTCTCTTCCCAAACATCGAATTCTCCTCATTTTAAACAGAGTTTAATTCGGTATATTCTGCTGCTCATACTCTTCGATAGAAAACGTCAGCTTGTTATCAACCACCGACACACTGACATGCCCACCGTTGCTTAATTTTCCAAACAACAACTCTTCAGCAAGCGGTCGTTTAATTTCTTCCTGAATCAAGCGCGCCATCGGTCTTGCGCCCATTTTGGCATCGTAACCATTCGCAGCTAGCCAATTGCGGGCTTCGTCGGTTAACTCAAGAATGACGTGCTTCGCTTCTAATTGCACTTCTAATTCCATCATGAATTTACCAACCACACTTAAAATGGTGGTTTTATCCAGCGCTTTAAACTGAATCGTTGCATCAAGACGGTTACGGAATTCCGGCGTAAAGACACGATTAACCACAGCGATAATATCACTCGTCACATTGGACTCCGTAAAACCAATCGAATTTTTATCCATCACATCCGCACCCGCATTGGATGTCATGATTAAAATCGCATGACGGAAATCAGTTTTACGACCATTCGTATCGGTGAGTGTACCGTGGTCCATAATTTGCAACAGTAAGTTGTAAACATCAGGATGCGCTTTTTCAATTTCATCCAAAAGCACAACAGAGTGAGGATGTTTGTTCACGGCTTCTGTTAACAAACCGCCTTCGTCATAACCGACATAGCCTGGAGGCGCACCAATTAAACGCGAAACCGTGTGGCGTTCCATATATTCCGACATATCAAAACGAATTAACTCCACACCTAATGATTTCGCTAATTGTTTGCAAACCTCGGTTTTACCAACACCCGTTGGGCCGACAAACAAGAAAGAACCAATCGGTTTATTAGGATCACGCAAACCAGAACGTGATAAACGTACGGCGGCACCCAAGGTTTCCACTGCTTCTTCTTGACCGTAGATCAACATTTTCAAATCACGTGTCAGATTTTTCAGCGTTTCACGATCGGATGATGAAACATTTCGTTCTGGAATTCGCGCTATTTTTGCTACCACTTTTTCAATATCCACCGTTTCAATAATCGTTTTACGACTACCTTCGGGTAATAAATATTGATAAGCACCGACTTCATCGACTAAATCAATCGCTTTATCGGGTAAGCGTCGATCAGAAATATAACGTGCGGATAATTTCGACGCGGCTTCGAGTGATTCATCTGTGTATTTCACACCATGATGCATTTCAAAGCGGCTGCGTAACCCTTTTAAAATTTCGATGGTTTGATCAACTGTAGGCTCTTTGACATCAATTTTTTGGAAACGTCGCGCTAAGGCATGATCTTTTTCAAATACACCACGATATTCTTTGTATGTTGTCGAACCAATACAGGTTAAATCACCGGATGCTAGTAATGGTTTAATCAGGTTAGAAACATCCATCAAACCGCCGGATGCAGCACCCGCACCAATAATAGTATGTATTTCATCAATGAAAAGAATCGCACCTTTATGTTCTTTTAATTGATGTAATACACTCTTTAAACGTTTTTCAAAATCACCGCGATATTTAGTACCGGCAAGCAAGCTACCTAAATCCAGCGAATAAATCACGCTATCCGCAAGAATACTCGGTACTTTTTGCTCGATAATAAATCGTGCTAACCCTTCTGCAATCGCTGTTTTACCAACACCTGCTTCACCGACTAGCAATGGATTATTTTTACGACGGCGGCATAAAACTTGAATCGTTCTTTCCACTTCTTCTTCACGACCAATCAAGGGATCAATCATGCCAAGCTTGGCACGCGCATTCAGATTTGTCGTAAATTGTTCGAGAGGACTTGCACCAGCACCTTCTTCTTGCATGCCTTCATTTTCTTCCATGTAATGGCCGAGTTGATCGCCTTCCGCACGACCTGATGCACGCGGTTTTGTTGTACCATGCGAAATGTAATTGATCACATCCAAGCGACTCACATTTTCTTGACGAATCAAGTAAACGCTTTGGCTTTCTTGCTCACTAAAAATAGCGGCAAGTACGTTAGCACCAGTCACTTCTGTTTTTCCCGATGATTGCACATGGAAAACAGCACGTTGTAACACACGTTGGAAACCCAGGGTAGGCTGAGTATCTCTATCGTGTACATGCGCTGGAATAACAGGTGTAGTACGATCAATAAATTCGATAAGATTATTACGCAGGCGATTCAAATTAGCACCGCAGGCTTTTAAGACCTCCAGTGCGGATGAATTCTCCAAGAGCGCAATTAACAGATGTTCAACAGTGACAAATTCATGCCTTTTGGCACGAGCCTCTTTAAATGCTAAGTTCAACGTGTACTCAAGCTCTTTGTCTAGCATGGCACACCCTCCAACCTCTTTAAGGATTTACGTAGCCTCTACGCTGCACAGTAAAGGATGCTCGTGCCTCCTTGCGTAATTTACTACTTGATCCACTTTGGTCTCCGCCACATCCCGTGTATAGACACCACAATTTGCCTTACCTTGCATATGCACCTGATACATCGTATTCGTTGCGAGTGTCCGGTCCATATTAAAAAATAATTCCAATACTGCTACGACAAACTCCATTGGGGTAAAATCATCGTTATGCATGACTACCTGATACATTGATGGCTGCTTTATTTGCGGTTTTGCCTCAAGTACCAATTCCTGTAAATCATGTCCAACCTTACTATCCACTACTACGTTTTCCATACCACTTTACCTACTTATAGACGATAACTTGCAATTTTTCCTTATGTTAGAAATATATCTCTCACATCCCTCAAAAACCCGAAAAAGGCACTATACTTAAGAATGCAGACAGGCTCAAATTTGTTTAATTTATCGCTTTATTCTCTGCATTCGCTGCTGTCCTTAGCAATCCCCCAAAAAACCATTACCCTTACCTAATATGTTAAACCTATCGAAGCATTTTGGGGGAAATTATTTGAGAATTATCTATGCCATATGCGTAATTAGTGCGTTTCCAAAGGCGGAACAGGTTAACAACTGTGCACCCGACATTAGCCGCTCAAAATCATACGTCACCGTTTTTGCTGCAATTGCCCCTTCCATCCCTTCAATAATGAGATCAGCTGCTTCATTCCAGCCCATATGTCTTAACATCATTTCTGCAGACAGAATAAGCGACCCTGGATTGACCTTGTTTTGCCCAGCATACTTTGGTGCTGTACCATGTGTTGCCTCAAACATGGCTACACCATCGCCAATATTAGCGCCAGGGGCTATTCCTATACCACCCACTTGCGCAGCCAAGGCATCAGAAATGTAGTCACCATTTAAATTTAAGGTGGCAATAACACTATAATCGGCAGGACGTAATAAAATTTGTTGCAAAAATGCATCAGCAATCACATCTTTGATAACAATTTGATTACCTGTTTTAGGATTCTGCATGACTTGCCAGGGACCGCCATCCAACGGGACTGCATCAAACTCGGTTGTCGCCACTTCATAGCCCCACTCACGAAATGCGCCTTCCGTAAATTTCATGATGTTACCTTTATGCACTAACGTCACAGATTCACGGTCATTATCGATAGCGTATTGAATCGCACTTCGCACTAAACGTGCCGTACCTTGTTTTGAAACGGGTTTGATACCGATACCACACTGTTCTGGAAAACGAATTTTTTTCACACCCATTTCTGTTTGTAAAAACTGAATCACTTTTTTTGCTTCCGCTGTATCCGCGGCCCACTCGATACCGGCATAAATATCTTCGGAGTTTTCGCGAAAAATCACCATATTGGTTAGCCAGGGTTCTTTCACTGGGCTTGGCGTTCCCTCGAAATAACGCACTGGGCGCAAGCAGACATATAAATCCAATTGCTGACGCAATGCCACATTCAATGAACGAATGCCACCACTAACCGGTGTGGTCAGCGGCCCTTTGATAGAAACCACAAACTCTTGCAGTGCTGCTAATGTTTCTGCAGGCAACCACGTGTCTTTATCATAAATCTTCGTTGCTTTTTCGCCGGCATAAATTTCCATCCATTGAATGGCGCGCTTGCCGTGATAGGCTTGTTGAACTGCAGCATCCACCACTTGTTTCATCACCGGTGTAATATCAACACCCGTACCATCACCTTCAATAAATGGAATGATGGGTCGGTCCGGTACATTAAGCGATAAGTCTTTATTGACGGTAATTTTTTCCCCTGTGGTAGGCACAGTAATATGTTGGTACGCCATGCAGATACTCCCTTCTCATTTGTTATAGAAAAGACGCTATGGTACCAACAGGAGATGCTTTGAATCAAAAAAATGTGATGCTATACTCCAAAATCAATAAAAATCATGACTATGGAGCTAGATAATAATGAAAAGGATTTGCCTATCCATCTGCACCGGCGCTGCCGCTCTCGCATTTGCCGCTCCTGTCTCTGCAGCTATTCTTGGCCCCTATCTTGGTCTTGGCGTTGGCCAAAGCATCGCAAAAACACCGGATGGTTACGCTTTTAATGTCAGCACCTTACCTGGCGGCTCAGCTACTCATGCCCACACGGGCGCTGCTGGGCGTGCCTTTGGCGGTTTCAATTTCAATAGATATGCAGGGGTAGAGCTCGGCTATACCCGCTATGCCAGAGCACTCTATACAGGCCAAGCGCCGGGTTACTACGCCTCGATGAAATATTATTTTCGCACCTATGACATTGTTTTAAAAGGATATTTACCGCTTGGCGACTCAGGTTTCAACCTCTACGGCCTACTGGGTTATGCTCGCGTTGTAGGAACCCTGAAATACATCAATAATTTTGGCGTTCCATTAAGTGGTACCATCGCAACGCCACAAGCGAAGATAAACCATATGTGGAGAAATAGACCTATTTATGGTCTAGGCGCAAATTATACATTTGCGAAACATTTCACCATAGGTCTCGAAGCCACTGAAATTTATCGCATGGGTAGCTTTTCAACTAGCAACACAGCCACGCCTAATCTGGATCTTTATACGCTTAATTTTGCGTATAATTTCTGCTAGATTCGTGAACGTGCCCGTCCGTTTACATTTAAAAACGGGCACGGGCACGATGAGCCCACCAACCGCCTAGATACAAGTTCCAGCAATAGTGCTACAATTGCGCCACTATGAAACACACCACCCCAAAACACATCATTGTCGGCATGTCTGGCGGCGTTGACTCGTCTGTTACTGCTTTATTATTGAAAGAGCAGGGACACCGTGTCGAAGGTGTATTCATGAAAAACTGGGAAGAAGACGACACAGATACCTTCTGCCCCGCAAGTACCGATATGGCGGATGCCCAAGCCGTTTGTGATCAATTACACATTGAACTGCACCGAATTAATTTCGCCGCAGAGTATTGGGAAACTGTTTTTACCCATTTTTTAGCCGAATATCGTGCTGGACGCACACCGAATCCTGATATTCTCTGCAATAAAGAAATCAAATTTAAAGCCTTTCTTAATTATGCCAAACAACGTGGTGCTGATTATATTGCAACAGGACATTATGTTCGCGGTGAAGAACGACAAGGGCAATTTTATTTGTTAAAAGGTCTTGATAATCAAAAAGACCAAAGCTATTTTTTATATGCACTCAACCAAGAACAATTAAAATATAGCCTGTTTCCTATTGGCGATTTGCAAAAACACGTTGTGCGAGATATCGCTGAAAAAGCCGGTTTTCTTAATCATAAAAAGAAAGATAGTACTGGCATTTGCTTTATTGGCGAGCGCAAATTTAAAACTTTTTTAAGTGAATATTTACCTGCTCAACCGGGTGATATTGTCACTGATACTGGCCGCATTATTGGTTCCCATGATGGCTTAATGTTCCATACCTTAGGCCAACGACAAGGATTAAAAATTGGTGGCACCAAAGACTTACCAGAAGCACCGTGGTATGTCGTTGGCAAAGACTTGACGCACAACCGCCTGGTTGTTGCCCAAGGTCACGATCATCCTCTACTTTATCAACAATCTTTATACGCTGAGCAAGTACATTGGATCCAAGCTGAACCGGACACTTTTCCACAACGTATAACAGCAAAAACCCGCTACCGCCAAGCCGATCAAGCGTGTATCATCAATAAAGTTGATCATCAGCAATACCAAATTATTTTTGACGAACCGCAACGCGCTATGACACCAGGCCAGTCAGTGGTTTTTTATCATCACGACACTTGTCTTGGCGGCGGGATTATTGTGAGCGATGGAATAAAACGATGAACCAAAACAATCTTGACAAAATCACGATTGCACTTGCTGGAATCCTACAAGCCATTGCGTTAGTGCGAGAATTAACGCAAACAAGTCGCACAGATGAAGCGGCATTTACTACCAGCATGCACAGCATTTTTGAATTAAACCCTCAACATATAACCACCGTTTTTGGTGATCTGTCAGGGATTCGCTTAGGCCTTGAAAAAATCATTCACACATTTGATACCACGCATACAATTGATAAACTACAACATCGATACATGCTATCTCTCATTCATCTACAAAAAAAATTATCGCGCTCACCTAAAATGTTAGCGGCATTAGCTTTACGTTTAAAACAAATCCAGAAACAAGCCGATTATTTTTCATATACCCACCCAACAGTGATTGCTAACTTAGCCGATGTCTATGTCAACACAATTGGTACATTTAAATTTCGTATTATCGTACTGGGTAGCCAGCGCGTTCTCCATGCCCAAGAAAATATGGAAAAAGTGCGGGCCTTATTGCTGGCTGGCGTACGCTCCGCTGTTCTCTGGCGCCAAGTCGGCGGTTCACGGTTACAAATCTTATTTTCGCGTCACAAAATTAAAGTCGCTGCAGAGCGGCTGTTAAAACAACTGGAACATAATCAAAGGGCACAAAAGGAATTGACATGAGCACTTCATCATTGCTAGCAATCTCGCCGTTAGATGGTCGTTACCACGAAAAAGTAAATAGCATGCGGCCAATTTTCAGTGAGTTTGGCTTGATCCGTTTTCGTGTACTGATTGAAATCCGCTGGTTACAAATGTTAGCAGAACATGCCAAATTACCTGAGCTACCACCATTCAGCAGTCATGCTAATCACATATTAAATAGCATAGTTGATAATTTCTCTGAACAAGATGCCGCACGTATTAAACATATTGAAGCAGGGATTAACCACGACGTAAAAGCCGTCGAATATTTTATTAAAGAACGCATTGAAAATAATACCGAACTCGCGGGCATCAATGAATTTATTCATTTTGCTTGCACTTCTGAAGATATCAATAATTTGGCTTATGGACTCACGTTACAAACTGCTCGCAAGCAATCGATCTTACCCGGCTTGGATGAGTTAATTACCACTTTAAAATCATTAGCTCATGAGTATGCAGAGATTCCCATGTTGACTCGTACACATGGTCAACCTGCAACACCCTCCACCATTGGCAAGGAAATTGCTAACGTTATTGCACGACTACAACGCCAAAAAGAGCAAATTATTACAACCCCCATTTTAGGTAAAATAAACGGCGCAACCGGTAACTATAATGCACACGTTTCCGCTTATCCCGATGTCGACTGGCAACTGCTCAGTAAAAACTTCGTTTGCCAACTCGGGCTAACGTGGAATCCTTACACCACACAAATTGAACCACATGACTATATTGCCGAATTTCTCATGGCGATGATGCGTGTTAACACGGTCTTAATTGATTTTAACCGCGATATGTGGGGTTACATTTCGCTGAATTATTTCAAACAAAAAAGTCTGGGTAACGAAGTCGGATCATCAACCATGCCACATAAGATTAATCCCATCGATTTTGAAAATGCGGAAGGTAATCTTGGTATTGCTAACGCCTTACTTGATCACATGGCACAGAAATTACCGATTTCACGTTGGCAACGCGATTTATCAGATTCGACCGTATTACGTTGCATGGGCGTTGCTATTGCACATGCTGTGCTTGCCTATCAATCCACTTGCAAAGGGCTACAAAAAGTCGCGCCTAATTTTGATGTGATTGCCGCAGATTTGGAACAGCACTGGGAAATTCTGGCAGAACCTATTCAAACAGTCATGCGTCGCTATGGTATCGAACAACCTTATGAAAAATTAAAAGCGTTCACGCGCGGCAAAAAAATTGATAAACCCGTTCTGCAACAATTTATCAATGAATTGAGCTTGCCGACTGAAGTGAAACAACAATTGCTTGCACTTACACCACATAATTATTTAGGGTATGCGGTTGATTTAGCCAAACGAATATAAGCCAGCAAAGTTAACATAGGGAAATGTTACATGCGTCACACATATCCAATTCCAGCTCCACTATTTGACACACTCGAGCATTTGTCCGACACACCAAAACCGGTATACGATTATTTGCAGGCACTCAATATACCGGCAGCTTCACAGGAATTTAAGCTTTGTTTTGAATTTTTAAAAAGCTATGGCAACTCCATGGATACCTTCACAGCTTATCGTCGTGAAATTGAGCGGCTGCTACATTGGGCGTGGCTAATCTGCAAAAAACCTCTCAAAGAAATATCACGCAATGAAATTCGTGATTATTTACAATTTGTTTCTGCACCACCCAAATCCTGGATAGCCACTAAAAATGTTGATCGTTTTATTTCGGACGGCATGGGACAACGCAAACCTAATCCAGATTGGCGGCCCTTTGTTGTACGAATCAGCAAAATCAATCGCATGCATGGTAAAACAGTCAATAAAGATGATTATCAACTTAGCAATAAATCCATGGAAGCAATTTTTGCCGCGCTGAGTTCATTATTTACGTTTCTCCAACAAGAAAATTATCTCGACGTCAATCCGATTAGTTTAATTCGCCAAAAAAAGGGATATATACAACGCCAGCAAACCCGCAAGGTCACGCGCAAACTTAGCAAATTACAATGGTTGCATGTGATTAATGCTGCTGAAGAAATGGCGAAATCAGATCCACAACATCAGCGAACTTTATTTTTGATGTCTGCTTTTTATTTATTAGGTTTACGTATTTCGGAGTTAGCATACGCACCGGGTCGCATTGCCGCTATGGGAAACTTTGCGCCTGATAAAGAAGGGTTATGGTGGTATACCACGGTTGGTAAAGGCAATAAGCTACGTGACATCGCTGTTCCAAATGAATTATTGGACTCACTCAAGATTTATCGAGAAAGCCTAGGCTTGTCATCACTACCTAGCCGAGAAGAACCTACACCATTACTACCTAAAATAAAAGGCAAACAAGGTTTAGGCTCACGTCAAATTCGCAATATTGTCCAAACAGTCTTTGATCAAGCCATTCATGCACTCCTACGTCAACACAAAAAAGATGAAGCAGAAGACCTTGCAACAGCCACGGTACACTGGCTACGTCACACGGCTATTTCGACCGATGTGGAGTTCAGGCCTCGAGAACATATTCGCGATGATGTCGGCCATGAAAATGCCTCAACGATGGATAAATATATTGATATTGATCGGATAGCGCGCCATCAATCCGCACAACACAAACAATTAAGGCCTGACCATAAAGAAACGACTGATCCGACTAAAAACAAACTTTCATGAGGGAGAAATCGATGCAGTTAAAAAAAATTCTTATCAGCGCCCTATTAATGGCATTGGCTACGCCTAGCTTTGCGATTTTTTGTCCTGGTGGATTTAATCAAATCAATATTGGCGACACATTAGAACAAGTCAAACAACAATGTGGCGCTCCGACTACACAGAAAGAATCTGAATCAAAAGACAAACTACCACAAGAATGGAATTATTACTTACAAATGAGTCCAACAGATCAAGCCACTCTAAAAACAACGATTGCATTTAACCATGGCAAAGTGACTAACATGAGCGTCAATGGTATTGGTGTTAGCAGCACAGCGATTTGCAACGGCAACAATGTGAGTGTGGGCGATACCGATGAGTCAGTCACAAGAGCCTGCGGCAAACCCGCTTTTATCCAACAAGGCAATATCAATGTGCCACCACCAACTAAAGTGATGGAATTTAATTATACGAGTGATGCAGGTACCAGCACGTTAATATTCGAAAATGGTGTATTAACGGGAACAAAATAATTAACACGTAGCCCGTATGGAGCGCAGCGCAATACGGGATTTTGCGCACACCATCCTACATTCTACGATTTTTTTAACTCCCCCAAATAATGAAGCAACGGTTTGATCGTAATCCCTTGCACAATAATAGAGAACGCAACAACAATAAAAGCAACGGATGTGATTTCATCCCGATAAGGAATGCTATCCGGCAATCCTAGCGCCAGTGCCAACGCAAGTGCACCGCGCAAACCACCCCAGCATAAAATATTTTGATATGACCTTGTCATCCGTAACGGGCCCGCCGAAAAAGCCAATCCAATGGGATAAATTGAAATAACGCGACCTAGCATTAAAACAATAATAGCAATCAGAGAAGCGTGCCAAAATTGTTGAAAAGGTTGTTGTACTTCACGCACCCCTATCAACAAAAAAACAAACGAGTTGGCAATAAATGCAAGATATTCCCAAAAAGATGTCACCGCAATATGACCTCTTTCAGTGAGCGTATTTCCCCATATAATCCTATTACCCATAATCAAACCAGCCACGAGTGTCGCTAAGACCCCCGAAGCATGGAAATATTCTGCTAGCAAAAAAGAGCCGTATGCAGCAACCGTTGTCAATGTTATTTCTACCAGATGATCTGCTGTTTTACCGATCATAAACAAAATCAACGTCGTCACTACAATGGCACAGACTAGACTCCCCAAAACCGTTGATACCAGTGTCATCGCAATGACACCTATTGATAAATTGCCCCCTCCCGCTATACCAACTAATAAAGTAAAAATAACAGCCGCTGTACCATCATTAAATAAGCTTTCACCTTCCACGAGTAATTTTAAACGGTCACTGACATGCGACTCTTTAAAAATGGCAATAACCGATATGGGATCTGTTGCTGAAATTAATGCTCCAAAAATAGCTGCGCTAATCCAAGGCCAAGCAAGCAGCCAGTGCAATCCCATCGTCACTACAGCTGCGGCTATTACCACACCCACTGTTGCCATGGTAATAATGAGCGGAAATTCTTTCGCCAATGCTTTCTGCGGCAAAAATAAAGCCGCCTCAAAAATAAGTGGCGGTAACAGTACCTTATAAATTAAATCCGGCGTTACTGTAATATTAGCAACGATAGGGAAGGTGGCTAAAATCCCCCCCATAAAAACAAGGCCTACACTATAAGGCAACCGCAATTTACTTGTTATCATCGCAACCATTGATAAAATCAATAGCAAGACTTGTAACATTTGAAAGTGTGCTATGCTGATTGTCATTGTTTCGCCTTACAAAAACCTATTTTTCAATTTTCGCCCTGCATACACTTTAGCAGATTCATTCAGCCATTATAACGTAACAGCATGCAAATTTAAATATAACCCCCTATTTTCACAAACAAATTTATTTTCTCTATTCTAAAAATTCCGAACTATACTTCAAGTATCATGAAACTCATTCGCAGGTACTAACATGTCAGCGTCTCATAACCATTTACAGGAAGCATCTTTTGAAGATTTATTCAAAAGAATCGCACTTTGCGTTGCCTCAAACGAATTAAAATTATCCCTGCCAGAAGATCTTCATGATTTTCATGACATGCTAGAGCGTTTTAATAAGAATCAATTAAGCGATAAAGAATGCGATGATCTTTTTCAACTACTGGATCCTGTGACTAAATTAGATTTCTCAGGCATCACAAAATTTCTTTTAGAGTCTCACGTACTATCACATACCAATGCCGATAACGATGCGAGCACAGACATCCCTGAGTTTACTGTGTTTCCCTATGTTGAAGAAATGGCTGAGATTATAAATCAATTACCTCGCTTAACATCTCTAAACATTCGTAATAATACGTTCGGTATAAATGAACTCGCATTGCTACATACTGCCATCGGGAATCATCCTAGCTTAAATCAAATTCAAGCAGATAATGAAAGATTGCAACAAGCTCTAGCTACATCACCTGAAATTCTCAACGAAGAAACTGATCCAGATAATAATCTCGATGATGAAATGCCTGATGTCGATGACTCACAATACGAAGCAGATGTTGAATCTGAAGCACAAGAAGAATCTCCCACACCATCCCCTGTCTCTGCAAATTCAGAGACTACCCCAATTTCAGATAAAATAGCTCAAGACACTGTAGAAATAAGAAAAACCAAGTCGAGTGGAAGTCCACATAGAAATTTATTTTTCACACCATCGACTACTGAATCATCAAGCTCAAATTCACCCACACCGATACCTTATTTATCTAGCAGCAGTGAACCCCCATCACCCAGAAAATTTCAAAACCCCACCCCGGATACAATCACCAACGATCAACACGATATAGTCAAACCCATTGCACGCAAACCACCCTTGGCTTGAAATCTAGACCTTCACCGCCAGCAATCCCACACTCTCACGACCATTGAAAGATCGTATAAAATCCATTTAACGTAGCCAAGCTACTCTTTTTTTGTTGTTGTTACTTTAAAGACAACTTGTGTGGAATTATCCGCTGCCTCCCAAGGTCTTGCATAGACAAAACGAATCGTTGTTTGTTGCGGCACAAGAAAGGCTGCTGGTTTTGCACGGAACGTCCATAATTCATATCCGGGCGCACCCATTAATTTTTTATCGGTAGGTGCTTCAAAATGCTGTTTCACAGGCTCCACTAAACTGCTATTAAATTCTCGCAAAAACCAAGAATACCCCGTTGTTGGATTCGATTTTAATTTGATAACAAAGCTTGGTTTGTCGCTGGAAACCATAATGATAGGTTTTTCTTGCTGATACACAGGTATCGCCGTTGCACTCTGCTTTGCATTTTGAGCATACACAACCGAGCAACCCATAATCGCACATAGCATCAATGCTTTTGTGAAGGTACGCATATAATTTCTCCTAGTTTTTTTAATAACGCAACCGACAATGCATCATCTATCTGCGCGGTCACTGGTAAACACCAAAATCGTTCATCCGCAAAAATAAAACATTTTACGGCGTCTTTTTCCGTCATCACAATTGGCAATGTGTCGCCAAAATAAAAATCGCTGGCTTGATAAGCATAATGGTCAGGAAAAACATGCTCAATGACATTCATTCCCGCGCAGCGTAACATCGCAAAAAATCGCGCCGGATTGCCAACCGCTGCCACCGCATGCACTGTTGCACCCGCAAAATCATGTAACAATTTTGTGTGCGCCTGATCATGCAGCTTCACCAATGTCTCGCCTTGCAAAACCATAGCATACTCACCCCGCTGCGCTTGTTGTTGCGCTACAACCCAATCTACTTCTTGTAATCGCGTAATTGGTTCACGCAAGGGACCAGCCGGCAATAAACAACCGTTACCAAACCGCCTATCACCATCGACAATGGCAATTTCGATATTTCTACCTAAACTATAATGTTGCAAACCATCATCGCTAATTACGACATTACAATCAGAATCTGCCATTAATTTCTGCACCGCGCTAACACGTTTAGCACAAACTACGACAGGACAATCAGTTCGTTTCGCTAATAAGACGACCTCATCACCCACTTGTTTTGGGTCTGAATCTGCTGCCACACACTGAGCGACAGTATTGAATTTGCCACCATAACCCCGGCTAACAATTCCCGGACGAAATCCTTGCGTCTTTAAAAAATTCGCTAGCCAAATCACAAAAGGTGTTTTGCCAGTACCACCCACAGTAATATTACCAACAACAATAACAGGGATAGAAAAATGATGGGTTTTCTTCAAACCAAAACGATATAACGCACGCCGTATCCAAACTACAAGACCAAATAGCCAAGATAATGGCAGTAATAGCCCTGTGAATAACGTATGTGTTGAACGATACCAGTGACGATCAACCGCCATGTTTTTACTCCACAGTCAGTGGCTCATCTTTGAATTGCATTTTGTATAAGCGTGCATAAGCGCCGTCTTTGTCAAGTAACTCGGTATGACTACCTACTTCCATAATACGGCCATGATCAAGCACAATGATTTTATTCGCATACTCAACGGTAGAAAGGCGATGCGCAATGACTAACGTGGTACGATCACGCATCAATGCTTCTAATGCCGATTGAATATAACGCTCAGACTCAGTATCTAACGCAGAGGTTGCTTCATCTAAAATTAAAATCGGCGCATTTTTTAAAATGGCACGTGCTATCGCAATACGCTGACGCTGACCGCCGGATAATAACACGCCATTTTCACCAATTAATGTATTCAATCCCTGCGGCATCTGCTCCACAAAATCGAGCACATAAGCCGCTTTGGCAGCAGCTCGAATTTCTGCTTCGGTCACTTCACCAAAACGGCCATAAGCAATATTATTGGCAATCGTATCATTAAACAATGTGACATGTTGTGACACTAACGAAAACTGACGGCGCAAATCCGCCAAACGATAATCTTTGATAGAAACATCATCTAACAATATTTCACCCGTATAATCATCGTAAAAACGCGGCAATAAACTCACTAACGTCGATTTACCACTACCAGAACGTCCGACCAATGCCACCACCTCACCAGGCTGCACTGTGAAATGAATATCGTGTAAAACAGGCTTATTCTCTTCGTACGCAAAACCCACATGCGCAAATGCCATCTTACCTTGTACACGCTGCACAGTGATCGTACCGGTTTCTTGCTCGGGTGTTTGATCCAACAATTCAAATACCGTTTGCGCGCCTGCTAAACCGCGATATAACTTATTTTGCATCGACGTTAAATCTTTCATCGGTTTCAAGAGCGCCAACATCGCACCGACCATCGAGATAAAACCACCGGGCGTCAAAATTGAATCGGCAATATCAAATGTAGCAACATACAAAGTGACAGACAATGCCATAGCAGCAACAAGCTGCACTGTGGAGACACTCCACGAACGCGCAGCGATGACTTTCATTTCGCGTTGACGATTCACACGTGTTGCTTTGAAAAACTTATCCGTCTCATAAGCTTGACCACCAAACGCGCGGACCTCTTTATAGCCGTCAATGTTTTCTTCCGTACGATGCGTCAATTCCGCCATGGACTCTTGAATACTCAGACTAAGCTTGCGCACACGCACACTGGAATAACGCATAATCACAGTAATAGATGGGATAATAATGAAATACAACAGACTCAGTTTCCAACTGGTGGTAAACATCACCACTAACAAACCGATAATCAGGCAAGTTGATTGAATGGCTGTGGTTAACACATCGGCACTGGCATTTGCCACTTGCTCAACACTATATAAAATAACAGCCAACAGCTGACCCGATGTTGAATGATCATAAAACCGTGCGGGCAAGCGCTGCAAATGACTAAACATATCTTGTCGCAAACGCATGATGACATTACGCGATACCGAGGCCAAATTATAACTCGATAAGAAACTCGCAACGCCACGCAGCAGAAACGCAATCAAGACCATATACGGTGCCATACGCAAAAATTCGCGATTTTTGCCAACCAAACCTTTATTCAGTAATGGCTCTAAGAAATGCACAAACCAGGCATCAATACCGGAATACAGCATGCTGGCCAGGATAGCAATCACTAACGATGGCCAATAACGGCGAACATAGGTAAATAAACGCGCATAGACAACTAAGGCGTTAGCAATGGATTTTTCTTCTGTCGACTTGGCCATAAGCAGATTTACATCACGTGAAAATGCGATATCCTAACACAATTCAAAAATCAACACACGGATCAGACACATGAATGAGTTAAAAAGCATCATTGAAAGCGCTTTCGAAGATCGAGCCAGTATCACCCCAACCAATGTCTCAGCTGAAATAAAAAACGCTATAAATCAATCGATTACACTATTAGATACTGGCAAGGCTCGAGTTGCAGAAAAGATTTCCGGCGAATGGATCATTCATCAATGGCTAAAAAAAGCCGTACTGCTTTATTTTCGCACCCATGACAATGCTGTCATGGATGGTGGTTTTACACACTATTTTGATAAAGTTCCCTTAAAATTCCACAATGATACTGCGGCTCTTCAAGCATCTGGCGTACGAATCGTACCACCCGCTGTAGCACGCAAAGGGGCTTATATTGCGCCGAATACCGTATTAATGCCCTCTTACGTCAATATTGGTGCCTACATTGATAGCGGCACCATGATTGATACCTGGGCCACGGTCGGCTCTTGTGTGCAAGTTGGTAAAAATGTCCATATCTCGGGTGGCGTCGGCTTAGGCGGCGTTCTAGAACCGCTACAAGCAAACCCTACTATTATCGAAGATAATTGTTTTATTGGCGCACGCTCTGAAATTGTGGAAGGCGTCATCGTCGAAGAAGGTTCTGTAATCTCAATGGGCGTGTATATTGGCCAAAGCACACGTATTTATAATCGCGAAACAGATGAAGTAATTTTTGGCCGCGTGCCCGCTGGTTCTGTGGTCGTACCAGGAAATTTACCGAGTAAAGATGGCAAATACAGTTTGTATTGTGCTGTTATCGTGAAACAAGTTGATGCTAAAACGCGCGGGAAAGTTAGCATCAATGAGTTATTACGAAATGTCGATGAAGCAATTCAAAACTAAAATTATCCCCTCTCCCATGAATGAGAGAGGTGAAATATTTTTTAAATAAGGATCTCTCATGCCACAAACAACCATTGATTTAATTAATAACTATTATCAAGCCTTCAACGCGGGCGATATGAATGCTTTCTTAAATTTGCTCGACGACAATATCATTCATGACATCAACCAAGGCGGCATTCAAACCGGTAAAGATGTTTTTAAAAAATTCATGGATCATATGAACCAGTGTTACAAAGAAAATATTCGTGACATCACCATCATGACAAACACAGATGGTAGCAGTGCCGCGGCAAAATTTATGGTAGATGGCGCATACTTAGCAACAGACAATGGTTTTCCGGAAGCAACACAACAAAAATATTCTCTACCCGCCGGCAGTTTTTTTGATATAAAAAACGGTAAAATTACACGCGTCACTACCTATTACAATTTGCCAGAATGGTTAAAGCAAGTCAGCGAGAAATAAAGATGAACGACAATTTAAAAATCATCCGTCTTAAAGGTATAGAGCTCGCGCCTTATATTACCGATCTTGCCGCACTGCGCATTAGCGTGTTTCGTGCGTTTCCTTATCTCTATGATGGCAACATGGACTACGAAAAAAAATATTTGCAAACCTATATCAATTGCCCACACGCTAATATGGTGCTGGTATTTGATGGCAAAAAAGTTGTCGGCGCATCAACTGCTATTCCGTTACGCGATGAAACAGGTGAATGTAAAGCCCCCTTTCTAACAGCCAACATTGATATCGATAAAATATTTTATTTCGGTGAATCCGTCTTACTGCCTGAGTACCGCGGCCAACACATTGGCAAGCGTTTTTTTGCAGAGCGTGAAGCGGCAGCGCGTGAGAATCACTGTACCATTACTGCATTTTGTGGCGTTGAAAGACCCGCCAATCATCCACATCGTCCAGCAGATTGGCATCCTCTTGATAATTTTTGGCAACAACTAGGTTATCAAAAACATCCTGAAATCCACACAACGTACTCCTGGAAAGACTTAGATGAAAACACAGAATCTGAAAAACCCATGGTATTTTGGATGAAACAATTATGAGTGCAAACCCCATTGTCACCGTTTGCAACTATGAATTAACTGATCTTCTGAATTGGCAAGCCTATGCAGATAAAATTCGCGATCTCGTTAAAACAGCCAACGAGAGTCACACCAATATTTTATGTCTCGCAGAATATGCCGGCATGGATTTATGCGGCTGGATACCTCGCGATCTCGCGACACAATTTGCAAAAATTCAAGATTATTTACCGCAATACATCGCACTCTATCAAACTCTAGCAAAAGAATTTAATATTTATATTCAACCCGGCACACTGCCTGTCAAAGACGGCGATCATTACAAAAATCGTGCGTATTTTTTTAAAAAAAATGGGGACTATTGTTTCCAAGATAAAATGATTTTAACACCCATTGAGATTAGTTTAAACTTACTACAACCTAGCACTGAATTAAAATTATTTGATACCGAGTTTGGTAAAATAGGTATTGCCATTTGTTATGACAGTGAATTTCCACTGCTTATTCACACCATGGCCAGTGCTGGTGCAACATTAATTATCGTTCCCAGCTGCACGGAAACCCAACATGGTTACACGCGTGTTTCCATTTCCTGTCGCGCACGCGCTATCGAGAACCAATGTTATGTTGCCAACGCTTACTTAGTTGGCAAACTTACAACCTGTGATTTTTTCTCGGATCATACGGGCCATGCGGGCATTTATGCACCCGCTGATTTAGGTCAACCCGCGGATGGTATTATCG
>Ga0206815_1073_pt1 | contig 28602 bp, 26 predicted proteins | sample Alteio_BWOrgCont_91_FD_152864 | JGI IMG/M metagenome (GOLD analysis project Ga0206815, IMG submission 152864) | Enriched cells from forest soil in Barre Woods Harvard Forest LTER site, Petersham, Massachusetts, United States -... | ecosystem: Environmental > Terrestrial > Soil > Temperate forest >...
ATATAGAGCCTCGGGAAGGGCATGGACAAACTGCGTCGGCAGAGCTTGCAGCAATCGAACTCCGCTCCAGTCATGGATCGGAGCACCACTTCTTATGAGCCAGGGAAAAGTACTGATCGTTGAAGATGAACAGAACGAGCGAACCGGGCTCGCGGAACTGGTGTCGTCCTGGGGATACCGGGCCGAAACCGCCAAAGACGGCATGGAGGGCTTTGAGAAGATCGGCTCCTGGGCGCCATCAATCGTGGTCACCGACCTGAAGATGCCCCGCATGGGCGGCCTGGAATTGCTGGAGAAAATCGCCGGCGATAAGCAGACGATTGCCGTGATAGTGGTGACCGCCCAGGGCACGATTGACAGCGCAGTCAGCGCCATGCGCATGGGCGCTTACGATTACATCACCAAGCCGATCGATACCGACCGGCTGCGCACCATTCTGCAGAATGCCTCGAAACAGATCGGGGCCAACGTGCAGCTGGAGGTAAGCCGCCGCACCTTGCGCGACCGCGGAGTGATGGGCCAGCTTATCGGTGCGTCCAAGAAGATGCGCGACGTTTTCCACCTGGTCGAAATGGTGGCCCCGAGCACAGCTTCGGTCCTGATCACGGGCGCCAGCGGCACCGGAAAGGAACTAGTGGCCCGCACCATCCATGAGCGAAGCACCCGTGACCATAAGCCGTTTGTAGCGATCAACTGTGCCGCCATCCCGGAAACCCTGATCGAGAGCGAGATCTTCGGGCATGAAAAGGGAGCGTTCACCGGTGCCCTGGAACGCCGCACCGGCTGCTTTGAGCTGGCCGAAGGTGGGACCATTCTGCTCGATGAAATTGGCGAAATGCCGGTGGGCACGCAGGCCAAACTGCTGCGCGTGCTCGAAGACCACAAACTGCGCCGCCTGGGCAGCAAAGTCGAGACCACGGTGGACGTTCGCGTTCTGGCTGCCACCAACAAAGTCCCGGAAGAAGCGGTGGCCCGGGGGGAGCTGCGCAACGATCTCTACTACCGCTTGAATGTTTTCAACATTCACATGCCGGCATTACGCGAGCACAAAGAAGACATCCCCGCTCTGGTGGAATTCCTGCTGAAAGAAATGAGCGCCAAGCACGGGCGTCAGGTGGCAGCGGTCAGTGAAGCAGTGCTGAACGTGTTCCAAAACTACTCCTGGCCGGGAAATGTGCGTGAGCTGCGTAATACGCTGGAGAGGGCCGTGATCGTCTGTGATGGCGCGGTGGTCGAAACCCGGCACCTTCCTCCAGGGTTCGGCCAAACCACTTTGCGGCCTTCATCCGACGACCCAGACACGGTGCACGTTGGTGTGGTTACGACGGTGGAGCAGGCGGAAAAGTTGCTGATCCTCAAGACCCTGGAGTCCACCGCCAACAACAAGACGCGAGCGGCGGAGATTCTGGGCATCAGCCTCAAAACCCTGCACAACAAACTAAAGGAGTATGGCAACGCCGCGGCGGACGCCGCCTTGAAGGAAGATTAGCTGCCTCGAGGCAGCAGACAATTGTTCGATCCCGCGATTTCCGCTGAGCTGCCATGCGCCGAAGAACGCAAATCGTGCTTGCGATCACCTTCATGGTGGCGGTCTTGGTGTCGCTGTTTTCCTACCTGCACATTTCCTATCTTCTGCTTCAGGAAATCACTACCGCCCGTGAAAATACCTCCAATCTGGCCTCGGAGCTTGCCTTCCTGGCAGATGAGGCCACTCCCGACCTGACCAGTACCCGGATCAATACCAGCAACCCGGTTGCTGTAAGCCGCGCCATCACTTACTACCTCAGCACCGATACTGACCTGAATGCGATGGTGCAATCGATGACCGGGAACTGGTCCATGATCTATGACGTCGCCATCGTCGGCGCCGATGGCAAGGCCATTCTGCACTCCAACCCCGATCTGGTCGGAAAGCTGGTGGCCGAGCGCCCTGATTTTCAGCAGTTGCAGACCGCGCGCTTCCGGCGGCAGTTGCGCATGGGCTACAACCCGCCCACGGTGTATGAAGTGCGCATACCACTGGAGTTGAACGGCGCTCCATTCGGTAGCGTCCGGCTGGGCATCTCCACTGTCTTCCTGCGCCACGAGATCACCCCGCGTCTGCGCGACGAGGTCATCTTTTCCGCGATTGCAATCTTGCTCTCGCTTATTTTGGCTGCGGGATTGTCCCGGATTGCCCTTGGCCCTCTCGAACACCTCAGCCATACTCTTGATATCGTCAGTAGCGGCGACGCCAGCGCGGTCGAAGAGCCGGAATCCAGCAAAGATGAATACGGTCTGGTCACACTCAAGATCGCTCACCTCGGCCGCCAGATGCGGGACACCCGCGAAATCTTTTCGGCCCTGAAAGACAATGTCGACCAGATCATGGCCAACCTGCAGGATGGCCTGATGTTGTTCACCCCGGATTCGCGCGTGGTGCTGGTCAGCGCATCGGTGGAAAGATTCCTGGGCCGCCCCCGGCATGACCTGCTCGGTCATACCGTAAAAGAGCTGTTCTCTTCCGATTCCCCCCTGGGTGCGCTGGTGCTCGATAGTTTTCAGTTGCGTCACGGCGTTGCCCAACGGGAAGTGGAAGCCGCCAGCGGCAGGCGTATCCATCTCTCCCTCGACTTCATCCAGGAGCGCGGCACTTCCATCGGTGCCCTTCTCACTTTCCGCGACGCGGAATCTGTTCGCCGCATCGGCGATGAGATTGAGACCTCGCGTCGCATGTCGGCCAGCAGTCGGATTACTCGCGGCGTCGCCCATGAAGTGAAGAACCCGATCAATGCCATCGTTCTTCATCTACAGTTGCTGAGAAACAAGCTGCAGGAGACTGATCCGGATACGCGCCGGCACATGGAGATTATCGGCGACGAGATTCATCGCCTGGATCGCGTGGTGCAAATCCTGGTGGATTTTGCCCGGCCGCGCGACCTGTTGCTGGAAGAAATCGATCTCCGCCGGCTGTTGGAGGATGTTGCTGTACTTGCCCAGCCCGATGCCGAGCAACACGGGGTCACCATTGCGCGGGCACTTCCTTCCGAGCCGTTGCGGGTTCGAGTGGACACTGACTTTATCAAACAGGCGATGCTAAATGTAGTGCTGAATGGCGTGCAGGCCATGCCGGGTGGCGGTTTTCTGAACATCACTGTCCGCCGTCTCGATGATGAAATCGTTACAGAGATTTGCGACCAGGGTGGCGGAATTCCCCCGGAGGTTCAGGAAAAGATCTTCGAACTCTATTTCACAACCAAGAAGGAAGGCAGCGGGATCGGACTGGCCCAGGCTTACCAAATCCTGCAGTGGCACTATGGTTCGATCGAGTTTGAAACGGTTCCCGGGAAGGGCACGAAGTTTCGGCTGCGGCTTCCCGCGCTGGAACCTGGATCAATTGCATCCGGACAGGCATCTCGAACGCTAAGCACGACGGCAACAGTTGCGGAGAGGGGCGCTTGATCCTGCCTTGAGTGCACAGTTATGAACCTAGCCACAATACTAGTGAGTTTCGCGATGGTGGCAGGTGCGGGTATGCCTGCGCCGGCGCAAACCGCTTGGCGTGCGGCTCAGTCAGGGCAGGTTTCTGAGCCAGAAAAACCCGCGCAACAACCTGCACCGCCCGATCAATCTAAGCCGGCCGAGCCCGATGTCCAGCCAGTCCCTGCTCCTTGCGTCACCACCTCGAAAGCTCCCACGGATCATCAGGCGCCTTGCAACCCCTCTACCCACAAGAAGCGTCACCCTCCCAAGACAGTTGCTGATTCTGCAACCGGGCCATCCAAGACCATCGTGCGCCATGGCAGCACCAGCGACCCGAATGTTCAGCTCGGGCCCGGCGTCAGCCCGCAGCAAGCCTCCAAGCAGTTGCAGACCACGACGCAACTGCTGGCGCGCACCAACGTCAATCTCACCAAACTCGAGGGCCGCACTCTCAACGCCGACCAGCAGGAGACCGTGAAACAGGTCAAGCACTACATGGACCAGTCCCAGGATGCGTCCAGTGCCGGAGACGTGCGACGCGCATATAATCTCGCCCTGAAGGCCAGCTTGCTTTCCTCCGAGTTGGTGAAACACTGAAGACAAGCGACAAATTGCCGGTTACCTCTGGCTCATCGAACTCGACGGCAGGCTCCACGGGCGCCGCAAGCCGCTTCTACAATTCCATCTTCTTCATCGTGCTGATCGCACTTTGCCTGCGGCTGGCCGTCATCCTGATCGGCCACACCTACCGGATCACGCCACGCCGCGACCACTTTCAGTTCGGATGGGAAATGGGCCGCCTGGCGCGCTCCATCGCGCTGGGACAGGGATTCAGTTCACCCACTGATCTTGCGACCGGGCCGAGCGCGTGGGCTCCGCCGGTTTATCCCTACATTCTGGCTGGGGTGTTCAAGCTGTTCGGAATCTACACACCGGCTTCGGCGTTTGTCATTCTCACATTCAACAGCATATTTGCCGCGCTGACTTGCCTGACGCTTTACCGGATTGCGGAACGTATGTACGGCGTGCCGGTGGCTCGCGCCAGCGCCTGGAGCTGGGCAGTTTTCCCTTACGCGATTTATTGGCCGACGCGTGTTGTCTGGGAAACCAGCTTCACTGCCTTTCTGCTCAGTCTTGCGCTGCTGCTCACGTTGCGCATGGGGGACGAGCCTCCGCGCTGGCGAGCATGGATCGCATTCGGCTTTCTTTGGGGACTCATCCTGCTGACCAACACCGCTGTGGTTAGCATGATGCCTTTCTGCCTGTTATGGCTGGTGTATCGCCGTCCAAGACGGATGCAGTTGGCCGGAGCGGCGCTGAGCGTGCTCATCCTGCTGCTGGTCGCGACCCCGTGGCTGGTGCGCAATTACGAAGTCTTCGGGAAGGTTATTTTCATTCGCGACAATCTTCCGCTGGAGATGTACGAGGCCAATAACGATCAGTCCCAAGGCCTGTGGACGCGAAACGAGCATCCCGGCAATGATCCCGAAGCCATGCGGCGATTTCAGGAACTTGGTGAACTGGGCTTCATGACCGAGAAAAGAGAGCAGGTCCATCACTTCATCCACGAGCATCCCGGAAGATTTTTTGAATTTACTCTGGAGCGGGCCGCCTACTTCTGGATTGCTCCCCCGCAAGCCACCATCGTCGCCGGCTACGACCTGATGATCTCGCGGCACGTGAACTTTGCGCTGGCGGCGGTGCTTGCTTTTGCGGGGCTGTGGTTGACAATTCGTAACCGCAAGCCCGGAGGCTTTCTGCTGGCGTGCTTTCTGTTGATTTATCCGCTGCCCTACTACCTGGTGAACCCGTTCGTGCGCTACAAGCACCCCATCGAACCGGAGATGATCCTGCTGATCGTCTACGTGTTTTACGAAGCCAGCCAAGTACAAATCCATTGGCCGAAGCGTGGGGCCGCCAGGCCTCTAGTGGTTCCTGAGAACCGCCAGTTTCTTGGCTAGTTCCTTTGCAGACGCATTGAACGCTCCCTTGCCTGACCAGCGCCCCGAACGCACCACAGAGACAACGAATAGTCCCTGTTTGTCGAGGACAATTACTGACGCCGCTGCTCCGGAAACTGAACTTTCCTGTGCCACAACGATGTTGTAGTCGTAGCCCTCTTCGGGCCTGCTCAATTGCAGTTTCATACCGTGCTCGCCGAATTCCCTCTGGCAACTTTCGACAAAGTCAAGCAAGCGACTGGAATCGCCTTGAACAAAAACTCTGAGGGTGTCCTTCTGCGCGGGCATCTTGGCCGCCTGTTCCTGGGCGCGACAGCACAAGACCAGCATACAGAGAGAGGCCAGAAAAGATAGCATCCTCATTTCGGTTCCTTTCGTCGCCAGCTAGACAAGTTTCTCGTCCGCTCAGGGCTGGACTGTTCGACCATGTCTCCTCGACTGGTTGCCGGTTAGCGGCGCCCTCAGCGTGTATAGCACGTATGTCGAAGCGATACCGGCCGCACCACTCGGAATCGGGGCAACCGAGACTAATTCGTATCCCTGACTGCTTAAGGTCGTAAGCGTTTGTTCGATTCGTACATTTTGCGAGCCATTGAAGGTGCAATAGTCATTGCCATAATTGTTGGCACAACCTGCACCACCTTGAAACGCCACGATGCTTTGAAATTGGTACTGAGTGGTATCCGGGGCAGCGAACGTCGGCACGGGATTCTTTGCAGTATTGACCACTCTGACCGGCTGCGTTTTGGCGGGGCTCTTCTGAGCAGGAACCTGCACGGCGCAGATGAAAACCAGGGAAGGGCCAAGCGCCATCAACAAGGCGCGCGCATGGATCGATTTCATGGGAAAGCCTCCTTGCGGGACTGAGTTGTGACAGAGGGAGATCTTACGGTTGGAAGTGTCACCCCACCGTGGGGGCGTTGTCAATAAGCAGGAGCTCGTTTGTGTCTGGACTCGTGCCTCTTAATCGACGGTGCCCCAAATCTGCTGATTTTGGCAGATGTGGGTCTTTTCGCCAGTAAGTGCTGACGATATCCATTAGGCCACAGGTGAGGAAAGAATGGGTGACATAGAGTCACAATGGACGACAGAACGCAGAACGCCGGGGAGCGGTTGCAGATTGGCGAAGCACGAAGGTGAGGTCAGAATTCCCAGATCTGCTAACGGCCGCAGATGTGGGGCACCGTCGAGAGAAGAGGAAGGATTCCAGCAGTTCAGACCGACGCGGTTGCCTTCTGCATTCTATCTTCCAGCGCAGCGCCGTTGGCGGAGGGCAGTTCGATGCGGAATGTCGCGCCGCCGCGGGGGCGGTTCTGGCACAGGATGCGTCCTTTGTGGTCCTGAATGATGCCGTAGCAGGCGCTCAAGCCTAATCCAATGCCCTGGCCGATGGGGCGAGTGGTATAGAAGGGATCGAAGACGCGCTCCGGTTCCTTGATCCCCGGGCCTTCATCAGAGAACTCCACGACCACCATTTCACGTTCCATTTGCGTGGTGACGGTCAGGCAGCCGCCTTTTTCCGCCATGGCGTGCAGGGCATTGTTGGAAATATGCACGCACACCTGAAGGAGTTGATTGGAATCGGCGAACACTTTCGGCAGGCCTGGGGTCAGTTCGGTCCGTACCTTGATGTGCGCGCTACGCAAGTGGGGCGGGCAGAGTTTCACCGCGGTCTGCACCAGGGGATTCATATCCACCAGCGTCTTCTCGCTGGGGACTTGCTTGGCAAAACTCAGCAAGCTCGCGACCAGAGTGCGGGTGCGCCGAACCTGCTGCTCGATTTTTTGCGAAAGCGCCCGCTGCTCCGTGCTGAGCGGAGTCGCGGACAGCATGTCGGTGTATCCCATCATGGCGGCCAACGGGTTGTTGAGTTCGTGGGCGGCGCCGCCCACCAACTGTCCAAGGGCGGCCAGCTTTTCCGATTGCACCAGCTGGGTCTGAACGCGCTTGAGGTTCTCCAGCGAGTTGCGGGACGTGGCCAGCAGGCGGAGCAGTTCTTTGTCCAGCAGGAATTGCTTGCAAAATACCAGGAGGCACATCACCAGCATGCTTGCCATGGTGACGACCAGACGGAATACGCGCACCGGGTGTGGCATGGACCGGTCGAACAGGTCCCATGCCGCGAACAGCGGCAAAGAGAGGATGCAGAGCATGCCCAGGCGGGCAATCCAGATTGCCTGAATCGCCGACCGCTCCTGGGTTAGCCTTTGTGCCGGAGCATCCGCGGCAGTAAGCGCCGTGATCGTTACCCAGGCCATGGAAGCGGCCAGAGGCACGTCGTAGATGCTGCCCGAAAAATAAACGTGTCTGGCGATGCCCCAGTTGGCCAGATAGGAACTGAAGGCGTAAATGAGGCTGGCTCCGAACCAGTTGGCATAGATGATTCTCCACTGGCCCTGGGCACGCAACCAGAGCAACACCAGTCCAGCCAGAAAGACGATCTTTTCAGTGAGATAGAGCGTATTAAAGCTGAAGTCGTACAGACTGACCCGTTGAAGGACATATTGCCAGGGGATTACGGTAAGCAGGTAAAGGTAAACCCACCAGATTCCCAGCAGCGCGAAATCCAGGGAGCCAGTGCGCGAGGGTTGATCGGATTGCTCGCGATGAGGCTGCGCTGCCAGCGCCGCCATCATGGGCACCAGGTGGAGGAAAAGAACCACGTCTCCGCCAAAAGGATCGGGAACTTCCTTGCGCAGATAAACTTCGATGTAGGACCAAAGACACTGATAGCCGAGCCAGAGGCCGACGCCCAGCATCATCAGAGCCCAGAATATGCGGGTGCGTCCGCGAGCCCTGATCGCGTTCAAAGCCAGCGCAGCGGTTGCGGAAATGAGTAGGACGAGTTGAGCGAGATCGCTGAGAACCACCAGAGCGAATCCGCGCGCCAGGGTAAGTGATGCCACCGCCTGCGCGCACAGCAGCGCGAGCACGCCGAAAATCCACACACGCGAACTCCGGGAGAGGTTCACACTGTTATTGTTAGGCACAAGCGGAATGAGGGAAAGTTACTTCAGTAATTCACGCGCACAGGCCGCACAGTCCAGATTCTGGACGAATGGAACGCGCCGCTTGCTCTAAGGCCAGCTTTGGCAATAATATCCAAGGCAACTGCCAAATTTACAGGCGACCTCAGCTCCCGGTGCAAGCGATTCGAGACCGTTTCCTTTCGAGACTACGAGCCCCGATGGGGCCCGGCGAAATCCGCCGCGCCGAGCGGTGGCTGGCCAGTGCCCGGGTTTTTCTGGCGATTTCCGCCCTGGTGGCGGTCTGGATGGATCCGGGAGAGATCCGATATTCACTTTGGGCATATGCTCTGCTGGCCTTCTATATTGCGCAGGGCCTCAACATCATCATCTTCCTTCGGCGGCGGCAGCAGTCGACTCCCTCGTTCCGATTGCTGGTGCACAGTGCCGACATTCTCTGGCCGGCGTTGATCTCGGTGTTTGCGGCCGGTCCCAGCAATCCATTTTTCCTGTTCTTCGTTTTTGTGCTGGCGGCCGCGGCTTACCGCTGGGGTTTGTGGGAAACGGCGGGCACAGCAGCTGCGGCGGTGATTTTGCTGTGGATCGAAAGTCTCAGCTTCCATTTGGGGATGGCCCGATGGCTGGATCGCGGACTGGCCGGCCTTCATTTACCGCTGCTGCACATTGACACCGCAGACTTCGAGCCGCGGCGGTTGTTCATGCGGTCCATTTACTTGCTGGTGCTGGGCCTTCTGCTGGGATTCCTGGCTGAGCAACAAAAGCAACTGCGGGCCGAGATGGCGGTCATAGCCCGGGCGGTCGGGAAAGCCCGAGTGGAAACCGGAGTCACCGGAACCTTGCAGGAAATTGCCGGCGAGATCCTGTCCACTTACGGAGGAAAGAGTCTGCTGATCGCCTCGCAGGAGGGGCATAGCCGGCGCATGTTTCTGGGAGAAGTAAAACGAACCGCAGGGGGCATGCCGTTTCACTGGCTGGAGCCTTCTCCCAGCGATGAGAAAACTTATCTGGGTGAGTTTCCGGCCTCGGTCTGCTATGCGCGGCGGTCGCGGCCGGACCATCCGTTTGTCCTGAGCGGGCTGGACGACGACGGGGCGCCGATCACTCTGGCGAACGCGGAGTTTTTCCAGCGGCTGGCCAGAAAGCACGACTTCAGCAGTGTAGTCACTGCGTCGTTTGTTTTCGGGCGGGAATGGTCGGGCCGCATTTTTCTGCTGGATCCCTCCCTCGCCGTGAAAACGGAAGAAGAATTGCATTTTCTTCAGGAACTGGTGCGGCAGGCCGGCCCGGCAGTACACAATGTACTGTTGCTGCGGCGTTTGCGGTTGCGGGCAGGCGCGGTGGAAAGAGCCCGCTTTGCGCGCGAATTGCACGATGGCGCGGTGCAGTCCTTGATCGCGGTGGAGATGCAGGTGGACGTGCTGCGGCGGCAGTCGGCAAGCCGGCCGGAGCTGGTGACTCCGGAGCTGGGAAGAATCCAGGCGCTGCTGCGGGAAGAAGTTCTTAAGCTGCGCGAACTCATGCAGCAGATGAAAACTCTGGATGTTGATTCCCGGCGATTGCTTGGGCTACTTACGGACACGGTCGAACGCTTTCAGCGGGAAACCGGCATCACCGCCCGGTTCCTTTCGGAGTTGGACGAATTTGAGATGCCCCAGCAGGTCTGCCGGGAGATTGCCCGCATTGTGCAGGAGGCTCTGGTGAATGTGCGCAAGCACAGCCGGGCGAAACAGGTTTTGGTACGCCTTGGGTCACAGGACGGCCGCTGGAAGCTGGTGGTCGAGGACGATGGAAGCGGCTTCCCGTTTTCCGGCAGGCTTTCTCAGGAGGAGTTGGACGCCATCGGCAAGGGGCCATTGGTGATTAAGGAACGTGTCCGTTTGATTGAAGGGGAACTCACGGTAGAATCAAATCCGGGGCAAGGGGCGCGTTTGGAGGTTACGATTCCGCAGCAGCGGGAAGCAGCCTATGGATAATCGCAGATCGCAAACCGTACGAATCGTGATTGCCGATGACCATCCGATTTTTCGCGATGGTCTGCGCCGGCTTCTGGAAACTGAAACCGATCTGAAAGTGATTGGGGAAGCCTGCGATGGAGCGGAGGCGGTGAAGCTTGCCCGCACTCTCAAGCCCGATATTCTGCTTCTGGATCTGGCAATGCCCCGGCATCCGGGCCTGGAGGCGCTGCGCGAACTGAGTTCCGGAGCGGGCGCGACCGGAGTGCGCGTCATCCTGCTTACCGCCGCCGCTGAAAAGGCCCAGATCGTGGAGGCGCTGCAGCTGGGCGCCCGCGGCGTGGTGCTGAAAGATTCGGCCACGCAACTTCTGCTCAAGGCTATTCACAGTGTGATGTCCGGCGAATACTGGGTGGGACGGGAAAGCGTTTCCAATCTGGTGCAGTATCTGCGCACGCTGGTGCAATCCACCGGAGAGGAAGCCAAGCAGAAGAAGTTCGGCCTTACCCCGCGCGAGCTTGAGATTGTATCCGCTGTGGTTGCCGGATATGCCAACAAGGAAATCGCCGTCTACTTCAAGATCAGCGAAGATACCGTGAAACACCACCTGAGCAACATTTTCGACAAGCTTGGAGTGTCCACCCGGCTGGAATTGGCGCTTTTTGCGGTGAATCAGTCCTTGCCCCTCAAAACAATAGCCTAGCGATATAGCACCTTCGTGCCATATGCAGACACCTGATGGCTATTGTCCCGGACTTGCCTGTAACCTACACTGTTTTGAATATCAGCAGTCAGCCTTTTTGCCTTGGGGGTGAGAGGCGATTGCAAAGGAGGGTGTGTGGCAAAGTGGGTTACGCAACTCTGGCAGGATGAGCAGGGCCAGGACATCGCGGAGTATGCGGTGATGCTTGCCGTAGTGTTAGTGATCGTCGTGGGCACGGTGCGACTGATCGGGTCAAACGCAAATAACGTCTTCTCGTCCGTCGCCAGTTCTATTTCGCAGTAAATCTCGGAAATCTCGGTTCGTCCCCCCATTCCCCAGCTTTAGCCGGACTATCCTCGGACCCGGTCGCGCGAATCGATCCGTCACGTTCTTGGCGTAGCTCAACTCTTGGGAATTGCTGTTCACGATGCCATTGATACCCAGGTTGCTGCCGTTCAGCGTTACATCTTCCAAGGTTGACGCCTAGACAGCCGCCGGGAGACGGGCAGGAGGAATCTCCAAACTGAATCATGGCTCCCGTGAGGCTTGACGAGGCTTGAATTGTGGTCTGCGGCACCGCAGTGATGGCGTCATAGGGATTCGTGCTGCCCTCGCCGATGACCCTGGTGCCGTTGGGTAAGATCCAGGTTGTAGGAATGGCGATGGTCCCGGCAGGGAGCAGAATAGTGGAAGGATATGCAGCAATTCCCGCCCACGGACTTCCAACGCAGGTGAGGGCCGTGGTGCCAGTTATGCCTCGGGCGTCAATGACCGCTCCCGCGGGGGGGAGAACGTTGTTTCCGGGATCCAGAATAAAGTGTAGCGCCTGACAAATATTTGTGTTAGCACCGTTGACAAACGTGCTGGCGTCGATGAAGGCCGAGGATCCGACAATAGTGGAGTTCGGGCTGTTGCACGTCGTATTGTAGACTGCATTGTTGCCCTGAACTGGGGTGGGGCAGTTACCTTGGGCGTGCGACCGTGCCGGAAAGGTCAGGGATGATATTCCGATGGCCCCAACAGTCAATAACAGCAGGTAGTTTGTGCGAGCCCGCATCCAAGTCTTCATACGCCCTCCTTAGTTTGTGCCACGAACGGATTGCAATAGGCTTCGCCTCGTAGCACCTTCAGGGCGAGACTTCAAAAACTGTCCCGCAGCCATAGAAGCTACATGTACCGGTGCCGCCCTTACTAGTCGTGCCGTAATAATTTCCGATTCCATCGGAAATCAGCCCAGCAGCGGGTTGCGCTCCGTCGGGTGCTCCTTGGAAGCCGTGTAGCAGACTGAGCGTCCATGGCTTCCCTTTTGTCTTGGGATTCTGCAGGCGGAACGCTGTACCGGACACCGACAGAGCCGAGTACGTCGTGCCGTACAGATTTCCGGCAGCGTCGAACGTGAGACCGGCCAGCGGGTCGTCGCCATATTCTCCGTTGTCGGCGAATACATATAAAAGTGTCTCTTTCCACGCGCCACTGTGGGCCTTGGTCATTCGGAAGGCGATTCCTTGCCCTTGGTTTGGCCCTCCTTCGGCAGTGCCGTAGAGTGAACCGCGCGCGTCAAAGATAATGCCGCCATTCGGATTGGCGCCATCTGACCCAGCCTTGAAGACGTAGATCTGTTTCTCAGCCCAAACCCCGCCATTCCTCTTGGGTGGCGTCAACGCGAAAATGGCGCCGCATCCAACTTCGCCTTGGTATTTGCAGCCTTGGTTTGCACCAGAATACGCCGCTCCGTAAATCGCACCCTTGCCGTCCAGAACCAACCCTCCATTCGGATTGGCTCCGTCGGTGCCACCCGCAAAGCTGTGTAGCACCGTCTCGGTCCACTGCCCGTCCTTCGGGCTCTTCGCCGGACTCAGCTCAAATACTGTCCCGCAGTTCCCGCCGTAGAACTCGTTGCAGGTGTTCCCTTTGCCGCCGCCGAACTGCGTGGCTCCATACAAGTTGCCTTTGGAATCGAAGGTGAGCGTGCCCCAAGGGAAATACCCATCCTTGCCGCTCTTGAAACTGTACAGCAGCGTTTCGGTCCAGGGATCGCCTTGCGTTGCGGGCGGCGACAGTTCGTACACCGTCCCACATCCCGCCTTAACTCCGAGCAGCACGCAATCGCCAGTTCCGCCGTAGGCGGTCACGCCGTACAAGTTGCCCGCACCGTCGATGATCAAGCCTCCGGTGGGAGCCGACGCATCGTTCTCGTCCTCACCTTTGAAGGTAAACACGATGCTCTCGGTCCAGGGATCGCCTTGTTTGGCTGGCGGTGACAGTTCAAACACCAGACCACACTCGCCGCCGATGGGAGCACAATTGGTCCCACCGCCAGTGGTTGCGCCGTACAAGTTGCCAGCCTTGTCGAACACTACGCCTCCTGCGGGATCGGATCCGTCGTTAGCGCCTCCTTGGAAACTGTAGAGCACTTGCTCCTGCCAAGTGGCCGCTCGCGCAAACGGGGAAATTGCGAGAGCTGTCAGCAGAAGGCACAGGCAGCCAGATTTTCGGGAATGGGCTGCAGGGTTCATCGTGCTAGGGTCTCCTTATTGGTGGAGGGAGGGTGCTACGCGCATCTGATATTACACCCGATTGGCTGCTTTGTGGGGAGTTGGATTTGCCGGGCACGGGCGACACAGGAGCGTCCGTCCGACATGAACCGGACCCGCGTCTGCGTCGGAGACCTAATCCTGACTGATTTTTCTTACTGCCTGGCCGGGCGGCAGGGCGTCCCGCAGTTCACGAATCGTCTGCTTGAACACGGGATGGCGGATGTCGGGCGCGATCTCCGTTAGTGGGTCGAGCACAAAACGCCGCTCGTGCATCGCCGGGTGCGGGACGGTCAGACCTTTCATCTCAATCACCGAAGATCCGAATAAGAGGATGTCAATGTCGATGATGCGTGGACCTTTTTTCAGGGTGCGCCGGCGGCCCATTTGTTGCTCGATGGCGAGAATGGCTGCGAGCAACTGCTTCGGCATCTTCCCGGTTTCCAGCTTGACGGCGCAGTTCAGGAACCAGGGCTGCGCGGTCAACTCGACCGGCTCAGTTTCGTAGAAGGACGAGACTGCGACGACCTCGCCGAGGGCGCGCAGCTGGTCGATGGCGGCGTGAAGATTCGCGCTGCGATCCCCGAGGTTGGAACCCAGCGAGAGATAGACGACTTTGCGCACGAGTTACAGTCTCTGGTTTTCTGAGGGAAGTTTCCAGACAATTTCGGGGGCGCCCCGGTATCCAGGTTGAGACTTGTCCGGGCTGGCTGCGCCCGGTCAAGCTGGTATGAGTACAAATCATCAGCGGAGACTGCCTTGCTTTCCATTCATAATAAAATCGACCGCGCCCAGCGGCTGGTTCGCCTGCTGGAGGACGATGCGCCTTTTCTGGATGTCCGGGTGGCGAACCTGACCCCGGAGCGCCAGCGGGCCACCAAGGAATTCGCTTCGCAGCTCACCGCCAGCGCCCGAGCGGAGCTGGAGCGGTTGATGCGGGAATCGTTCCTGTGGGACCCCAATGACCCGACCCCTCAGGCAGCGGATTGATGGCGTCGGAGGCGTGAGACCCTATCTTTGGCGCTAAGGGGTGAACGTATTTTCGAGGGGTTAATGCGCGGCCGAAGCCACGCCCATTCAAATCCAAATCAGGCGCGCTGCGCGGCTTCCAGCACCATCGCCCGGGGATGAGCTTCCTGCTCAGACGAAGTTTCTTCCCACAGCGTATGGTCGCGCAACAGACGCGAAACCAGCGCGGTATGCATGGCGTGACCGGCGCGGTCGGCCACAACGGTTCCCAGAATCTGCTTCCCCACGAGTGCCAGGTCGCCGATAAGATCGAGCACTTTGTGGCGCACGAACTCGTCCGTAAAACGCAGCGGCGGATTCATGATCCCGTCTGGGGTAAGCACGATGGCGTTGTCCGCCGACGCTCCGCGAATCAAGCCTTGACGGCGCATGGCATCGGCCTCGTGCAGAAATCCGAAAGTCCTGGCCGGCGCGATCTCGGTAAAGTAGTTGCCGCCGGTGAGGTCGAGACTGAAAGTCTCCTTGCCGATCAGGGGATGGGGAAAGTTGATCGAATACTCGACGGAATATCCCTCGGCCGGATAAATCCCGATGAATTTGTTACCCTCGCGAAGTTCCAGCTGGCGGCGGATTCGCAGGTAGGTACGCGGGCGCCGTTGCCTGCGAATGCCGGCCTTTTCGATCAGTTCCACGAAAGGCTGGGCGCTCCCATCAAGGATGGGCAGTTCGAGATTGTCGAGCTCGACGATGGCGTTGTCGATGCCGGTTCCGATGAAGGCGGAAAGCAGATGCTCGGTGGTGGAAATCAGCACGCCCTTCTTCATAAGGCTGGTGGCGTAGCTGACCCGGGCCACGTTGCGGCTGCTGGCCTCTACTTCAAAGCCATCGAGATCGACTCGGCGAAAGACGATGCCCGAGCCTGGAGGTGCAGGCAGGATTCGCAGCTGAACCGGGGCACCGCTGTGCAGGCCGATGCCGGCACAATCCACCGCAGCACGGATTGTTTGCTCTTGCTTCAGAAGCGTTAGATATCTGGGTTAGTGTGAGTAGTTTACAGTCTGGCAGGGAAACGTGGCTGTGGCAATTAAGCCACAATTCGTGGGAGATTTGTCAGGTTTCTAGCCTTCGATGTAGGCGTCGATCCACTCTTTGATCTTGAGGCGACGCTCGTCGGTGGCGTCAAAGCGGATGCCGAAGGCCTTGTTGCCGGGATTTTTCCAGGTCACGGTCCCGCGAACATGGGCCTTAGGCAGGGTCAATAGTGAGAAGGAGATTTCGACCGACTGGCCGCTGGCGATATCCTGCGTGGTCCGCATGGACATGCCGCCGCAGCTGATTTCGATGCTGGTCGCGGTAACCTTCCGGTTGTCGTTGGTGGTCAGGGCGATTTCTGTAATCACTGGAATCCGCACGTAGCGCCGCAGTTCGTGGAGCACCAGTGGCTGGGTAGCACGTACCAGCTTGAGGACCGAGGGACGTTCCAGGGGCTCATGGAAAATGGCGTTGATTCCATACTTGGAATAGCGCATCGCCTCCTGCGCCGTGCCGCCGATGGCAAACAGGATAATCCGGCTGTTCGAAGCCGAGGTCCGGGCGGACTCCATGACGGCCTGAGCCGCCGGAGACATTTTGACCACGCAGGCCTCGAATTTCTCTTTTTGGAGGCGGGCGACGGCATCGCCGTTCATGGTCTTGGTTTCCACCCCAAACTGGCGGAAACACTCGGTCAGCAGGGCAAGGGCAGGGTTTTTCAGGTCGACCAGGGCAACCCGGGCCGCAGCCTTTCTGCTGGTGGGGATCGGGGAAACAGCAACTGCTGGGGACTTATCCATATATTTGACCGTTTCGTACTATGAACCTCTATTCTGGCGCGGGGTTTGGGGGTTGGCAAAGGCGAATAAGGACAATAGGCGGGTACTAAGGTGAGGTTACCGGGGGATGGCCGACGGCAGGGATGGCGTCGTTCTAAAGTGCGTGGGAAGCTGCACTCGGATGGGCGGGTGGTCCATTCATTCGCGTTCTGTGCGAATGAGTGGGGCAAAGATGCAGTCCGCACAACGATCCCACGTTCATTCGTCACAGACCTCCTGCCCCAGCACCGGCGTGGAGGCCGGTTCGAGGGTGAACGGGAAAACGTGTGGCAGAGGCGCTTTCTATGATTTCAACGTATGGACGGAGCGCAAGCGGATCGAGAAGCTGCGGTACATGCACCGCAATCCGGTCAAGCGGGGGTTGGTGAGCCAGCCCGAGCAATGGCTATGGAGTAGTTTCCGATCTTACGCGCATGGTGAGATTGGCAGCGTACGGGTTAACTTCCAGGAGTGGCCGCTAGAAATCAAGGGATGTCCGTGGGAGACCTTTGGAGAGCGCCGGCTTCAACGCGCCCCACTCATTCGCAAAGAACGCGAATGAATGGGCCACCCGCCAGCGACGGCATACTGGTGGCGGCACAAACCGTCAGGTCCAACACTACAACTAACACGGACCTGGCTGGACGGCCGCAACTATCCGGCATAACCGGAACCTTCGCGTTGACATTCTCGGGAACGTATTCGAGCCCGCCCGTCTGCGCGTGTTGGGACACGGATCATCCGACGAACCAGTGCACGACCTCGAATGAAATGAACACAAGCGTTAAATTCAATGGCACCGCGGGTGACAACATAAAATATGCGTGCGTCGCCCAGAACTAAGGAGGTGGTGGAACCGGGCCTAGAAGGGCAGAAGCTTCTGGGCCCACTCATCCTTAGAACAAGTACGTCGCGCCCTGATCAGCGTTGCTGATTGAGACAAAAGGCGCCCCTGCCACGACCGTGTCCCCGTAGATGGCTACTGCCCACCCCATGTCGTCATTTAGCTGGCCGTTGGAGGCGACGAGCTTGGCCGTAAATTGCGAGGTCGTCTTCCAGCCGCTCCGTGGCTTCACGTAGACGTATGCTGCGCCGCGACCGCGGTAATAGGGAGCGCCGATCGCCACTGTGTCGCCGTTGATTGAGACCACACCGAGTTGGTCCTGTGACTGGCCGTCGGAAGCGGTTAGCTTAGCGGTCTGGGTCATATTCTTCCAGCCACTAGCCGGTTTCACGAAGATATACGCGGCACCTTGATTCTGATTCCCATTAACGGTGGCACCCTGGGCACCAACAACAACCGTGTCACCTCCGACTGCAACATCGCCAAAGTACGCGTCCGCGGCACCGTCTGAGGCGGTCAGAATCGCGCTTTGGGTCGCATCCTTCCATCCAGCCGGTGGCTTCACGAACACATACGCTTCCCCCTCGTTTAACTTGTGCCCGGCACCGATCGCGCCGACTAACAGGGTGTTGCCGCTTGCAGCGGTCGATGCGCCAAAGAAGTCCTGGGATTGGCCGTCGGAGGAGGTCAACTTTGCGGTTTGAGTACCGCCCTTCCAACCGCCTACGGGTTTGACGAACACGTAGGCCGCACCCTGGTTCTGGTTGCCGTTGATGACTGCCCCAAAGGCCCCCACTATCAGAGTGCCTCCGCTGATGGAGACGGTACCGAACCTGTCCCCCGCGGCCCCGTCGGAGGCTGTCAGCTTGGCTGCAAACTTGGAGGTCGTCTTCCAGCCTTTCGTCGGCTTGATGTAAACGTATGCCGCGCCCTGGCCCTGGTTGCGCCCGATAGCTAGGTTGCTGGCACCGACCGCGATGGTAGCGGCGCTAATAGACACCGATGATCCGAAGAGGTCATACGGCTGCCCGTCAGAAGACGTGAGCTTGGCCGTAAAATGTGAAGTGGTCTTCCAGCCATTCTTCGGCTTGACGAAGACGTAGACAGCTCCCTGTTGTTGATTGCCACCGATGGTAGTCCCGTCCGCCCCAACCACAACTGTATCGCCGCTGATCGCCACCGAGGCCCCGAAGTAGTCATCATACGTGGCATCGGAGGCGGTCAACTCTGCCAGTTGCACCCACGGATCAATCACCACCGGATAGCTGGCTTTGGTGTCGTCGGTCTTCAGGAGCAGTTGCTCGCCTCGCACTTCCAGCCATGCCTGCAGTTTCTTCCCTGAGGCATCGTAGGCAGCTAATCCAAGGTAGCGCAGCTCCGCTCGATTTTCGCGGTCGGCCAGTGTCAACCCTGTCCGACTCGCATCCAGGGTCGTGGTCAAGTTCCCCGAGAGCGCCAGCGCAATCGTCAAGGGCTGGCCATTTGCCTTGCCAGGTCGTTCGTTAATCGTGAACCCCTGCTCCAGCCCCATCGGCCCGTTCACATACCACTCAGTCAATGCGTCCCGCCGATACTCCACGCGGTTAGAGGTCGCGTGAGGCACGGCGACCCTTGCTATCGTCATCGCGTCGCCGTAACCATAGCCGCGCAGCGTCATCCTCAACTGGGCGGTCCCGTTCCGGACTTCCACCCCTGCGGAACTGAAGTGAATCATCAAGTCCTGGCGCAAGTTCCGGGCGTCGAAGCCGCTAGTCGTTGGTGAAGCATGGTAGCCAGGTATGTCCCGTCCGACAGCCGCCGAGATGCTGGCCCGCGCAGCCACGGGCAGACTTGATAATCCCTTGGCGCGCTGGTCGGCTACTGCTGCAAACGACGGCATAGCCAGGCAAAAAGCGAGGGCGAGACTCACACGCATGGATTTCACGGGAGACCTCCTGGAATCCTTTACAACAGCTGCGCGCCGGGGAGACAGCGCAAACTGACGCTGTGCTAGTGTCCTCCACCCATGGGCAGGTGTCAAGGTCAACAGCTTTCGTAAAGTCCCGAGTGATTTGTCACCCTTAAGAGGTTCCCAGCGGTCACCGCGAAAGACATATTCTATGCGCGAGATTTTACAGCGATAACTAAAGCCTTGTCAGTTGCTGTTAGCAGCGATAGCACAAGTTTGCGCCGTTTGTCCTCCCTGCAGTTAACCTGCCAGGCAGCTTATTCGGTCCAGCGACGGAATAACAGCGCTCCATTGGTGCCGCCGAAGCCGAAGGAATTCGACATGGCGTATTCGACGTCGGCTTTGCGAGCGTGGTTGGGGACGAAGTCCATGCCGGCGGTTTCAGGATCCTGATGGTCGAGGTTAACCGTCGGCGGCAGAATCTGATCGCGCAACGCCAGCACGGTAATGCCGGCTTCCAGGCCTCCGGCGCCGCCAAGGAGATGTCCGGTCATCGACTTGGTCGAACTGACGGCAAGGTTGCGCTGGAAACAGTTGCGGATGGCGTGGGCTTCGAGGGTGTCGCCGATGGGAGTTGAGGTGCCGTGGGCGTTGACGTAGCCGACCACGTCGGGGCTGACCCCGGCATCGCGCAGCGCATTGCGCATGACGCGGAATCCGCCTTCGTGTTCGGGCGCGGGCTGAGTCATGTGGTAGGCGTCGGAACTCATGCCATAGCCGACGATTTCAGCGATGATTTTGGCTCCGCGGCGGCGGGCGAATTCCAGTTCTTCCAGCATCAGGATTCCGGCGCCCTCGCCCATCACAAAGCCATCGCGATCGCTGTCCCAGGGGCGGCTGGCTTTCTCGGGCGCGTCATTGCGAGTGGAGAGCGCGCGCATGGCGGCGAACCCGCCAACCCCCATGGGAGTGATGGCAGCCTCGGCGCCGCCGGCAATCATGACGTCGGCGTCGTTGTGCTGAATGATGCGGAATGAGTCTCCGATGGAGTGCGCGCTGGTGGTGCAGGCCGTCGCCGTGGCCTCGTTGGGGCCCTTGGCGCCGTAGCGCATGGAAACGTGTCCGGCGGCAAGGTTGATGATGGAGGCGGGAATAAAGAACGGCGAAATCTTTCGCGGGCCGCCCTCCATCAAGGCGGTGTGTTCGCGTTCAATGACGTCGAACCCTCCGATGCCGGAGCCGATGTGGACGCCGACGCGCTCGTCGTTTTCCGGAGTGATTTTCAGGCCGGACGTGCGAATCGCTTCATCGGAGGCTGCCAGGGCCAGGTGGATAAAGCGGCCCATCTTCTTGACTTCTTTTTTTTCGATGAATTGCAGCGGGTCGAAATTCCGGACCTCAGCGGCGATCTGGCAAGCGAACGGCGCCGCATCGAAGTGCGTGATGCGGCCCACCCCGCTCTTGCCCGCCAGCAGGTTCTTCCACGTTGCTTCCGTGGTATGGCCCAATCCGCAGATCAGGCCAATGCCGGTGATCACGACCCGACGCGGCAAACTACTTGCCGCCTTTCGAGTGTTTGCCGATGTAATCGACCGCGTCCTGCACGGTGCGGATCTTCTCCGCGTCTTCATCGGGGATTTCGATTTCGAAGGCCTCTTCAAAGGCCATGACCAGTTCGACGGTATCGAGCGAGTCGGCGCCCAGATCGTCCACGAATGAAGCGGTGGACGTGACTTCACCTTCGTCGACTCCCAGTTGGTCCACGATGATTTGCTTTACTTTTTCTTCAACCGCTGCCATGAGTTCTCCTTGCTTACAGTTTTCTGACGGTGAATGTGTGGGCGCCAATCCATCTTTCGCCTGTTCCCACCCTTGCGCACAGAACGCGAAACAGTGGGGCGCCAACGATAAAGATGGGGCACCCAATGCGGAACCGAGCGCCTGGCGTTTACTTGCTGACCTTGGCGCGCTTATCGATGTAATCGATGGCGTCCTGCACGCTGCGCATCTTTTCGGCGTCTTCGTCGGAGATTTCCAGGTCGAACTCTTCTTCGAGCGCCATCACCAGCTCGACCTGATCCAACGAATCCGCTCCTAAATCGTCGACGAACGAGGCGCTGGGCGTGACTTCGTTCTCATCGACGCCCAACTGCTCGCTGATAATCTGTTTGACCTTCTCGCTGATCTCTTTCAATTTGTCTGCCGCGGCCATAATGAACCTGCCTTTCGAGTTTCCGACGGAAAGTGTAGTGTACTGGCCCGCACGAATCAGTGTAAAGGAGGGTCGGCGACAGGAAGTTGCAGCGGACCGGATGCATCCCTCCCGAATCCTAATTGTTGGCACTGGGCACGGTCAACGGCGGGCGGGGATTGGCTGGGGTATCATGGCGGAGGAATTAACATGCGAGCCGTTGTCCAACGCGTGAGCCGGGCTCAGGTGAGTGTGAACGGCGAGGTTTGCGGCAGGATCGGGCGGGGATTGCTGGTTCTGCTGGGAGTGGGGCAGGCTGACACCGAGGCCGATGCTGCTTATCTTGCGGAGAAGATTGCCGGGCTACGCATTTTTGAAGACGACGGCGGGAAGATGAATCATTCGGTTGCGGATATCAAGGGCGCGGTACTGGCGGTTTCGCAGTTTACGCTTTATGGGGATGTGAGGCGGGGCAAGCGGCCGTCGTTTGATGACGCGGCGCGTCCGGAGCGGGCTCGCCAGCTTTATGAGGATTTTGTGCGGCGTATACGCGATGCCGGCTTGCCGTGCGAAACTGGACGCTTCCAGGAGATGATGCAGGTCGAATTGGTGAACGACGGGCCAGTCACGATTCTGCTGGATTCGGGGAAGGCGTTTTGAGTGGGTGTGGTGGACTGTGCCTGGCTGCTCTCGTCCGGCTTCTCGAATCGGCTGCCTGCCGTATAGAATCTAAGGTACGGAAATGGCAACTTCCCAGTTGGTGCATATCGACGTGGCTCCCGCGGCCCGGCAACCCAAGCCGGACTGGCTGCGGGCCAAGGCTCCGGTGGGCGAGAATTTCCATAATCTTAAGAAACTGGCTCGCGGGCTTGGTCTGCACACGGTTTGCGAATCGGCCCAGTGCCCCAACATCGGCGAGTGCTGGAACCACGGCACCGCGACTTTCATGTTGCTGGGCGACATTTGCACTCGGCGGTGCGGTTTCTGTGCTGTACCCAAGGGGCGTCCGGAAGCGATCGACTGGGATGAGCCACGCCGAGTGGCGGAGGCGGTTGCCAGCCTGGGATTGAAGCACGCCGTGATCACCAGCGTGAACCGCGACGACGATAATCTGGGAGGGGCGCGCATCTTTGCGGAAACCATCCGGCAAGTCCGCGAACTCACGCCGGGCTGCCGCATCGAGGTGCTGATCCCGGATTTTCAGGGGCTGGACGAGGCGCTGAAGATTGTACTGGATGCCAAGCCGGACGTATTGAATCACAATACCGAGACGGTGCCGCGACTTTACCGTGCCGTGCGCTCCGGTGCCCGCTACGAGCGTACGCTGGATTTGCTGGCGAATGCCAAGAGGTTCTCTCCGGGGATGGTGACGAAGTCAGGCGTGATGGTGGGCCTGGGTGAGTCGATGGAGGAGTTGCTGGAAGTCTTCCGCGATTTAGGGAGCCGCGGCGTGGACATACTCACGGTGGGCCAATACTTGCGGCCTTCGCGGGACCATCTGCCGATCGCGCGCTTTTACACGCCTGATGAGTTTCAGTACATGAAGACGGAAGCGTTGAGGTCCGGCTTCCGGCATGTGGAGTCGGGTCCTCTGGTGCGCTCCAGCTACCATGCTCATGAGCAGGCTGACGCCACCGCTCGTCCCCCGGAAATTCAGTAGGTCTCGCCCAAAAAGAAGAGGCACGCCGGGCGAGTTAACCCGACGTGCCGAGTTGATCTGCGGTTGGCAGCTACCTGCCGGATGCCATAGCCATGGTCCTTGGTTGCATTTGTGTGGAATGCGCTACGTAGGTCCGGTACGACTGGTACACAGCGAACAAGACTGTCACCAGCGCTGCGCCTGTAATCCATCCTAGAGCTGTGCCGAAGGCTGAAGTGATTGCAGCCACTCCCGCTCCGATCACATAGTTCGGGAATGTCCACAGGAAGACTTTGTGCCACAAGCTGAAAGCCTTCCCACCTTCGGTGAGTGAAATGATGCCGGCGATTGGTGTGGTGTTGGCCACGAAGTAAGCGGCGGCGGCCAGCACCAGCGGCAGCATGTGGGAGGCGAAGCCGGCCTCCACGAGTTTGTAGTGGAACGCCCAATATCCGAGAGCCGTGGCGTTCAGTAAATTGCAAGCGTTAAACAACAGCTGCACCGGCTTTGCCTTGGTCGAGCCGGAGGTGAGGCATTGGGCCACACCGGCCGCTGCGGCAATGATCAGGCTGCCCAGCAGGCTCAAGTGCAGAATGCCGAGAAGAATGACCGGTAAGTTCACTGACATTGTTGTAGTGATGCCGGGCAACTTCACTTTGAAGCGGGAGGTCAGTACGGCTGCCGCCAGCAGAAGCGTGAACTGTGCCCAGGATTGACTCACAGGTGCATTCATGCCGAACGTCAGCGCACAAACACTGGCAAGGACCACCGCTCCGATCATCAGCTTGGCTTTGATTGGTGTAGTGTTTGTCATGGTCGTGGTCTCCTATAGGGGTCTCCTCCTCTCCTTAGTCTTCACCATCTTCGCCGGTAGCGAGCGGCGTCATGGCGCCGTTCACGCCACTGGTGCCCCAGACCACGCTGAAACCATCCACCGTACAGGTACCCCAGACTACGCTGGTGCCCCAAACGACGGAGTTGGCAGTAATGGCGGTACCCCATACCACTGAGGTCCCCCAGACCACCGAAGTGCCCCAAACCACTGACGTCCCCCAGACCACGGAATTGGTGTTCACCAGGTAGACATCTTTATTCACTGAGTCATAGACAGCCGTAGGAGAAAGCGCCACGCCCGAAGGCTTGGCGGTGCTGCTCAAAGCGGCGTTTATGTCCAGATACCCGGCGCCATAGCTGAAGACGTCGTACTGGTCCGGGTACACATTGCCGAGAGCGTCCGTAGCGGAGCTGTACTGGCCAAAACCCTTCCAGGCGGTGGCCATCAGCCGGGTTTTCACCTGGTCAGGAGTAAGAGTGGAATCCTGCTGCACCATCAGAGCCACCGCGCCGCTTACTATGGGCGTGGCCATACTGGTACCGCTCAGGCGGAAGTACTTGGGCGCTATCCCGGAACTCGGTGCCACTTCAAACTCAGGATAGTTCGTATCGAGCGTGCTGCCTGCAACGCGCAGAGAAACGATGCGGTTGCCCGGCGCCACGAGATCCGGCTTTGCGATGTGATCAATCAGGGTCGGCCCCTTGGAACTGTAGCTGGCGCGCGAATCATCGACCCGGGTCGCCGTGTCGTGAGTGCGGGTTGCGCCCACCGTGATCACCGCCGGATCGTTGCCGGGGGCGCCGATGGTGGCATAACCGTGAGTGTGAAGCGTATTGTCTCGTCCGGAGTTGCCGGCGGCAGTCACCACAACGATGCCGGCTTTCCAGGCAGCTTCAACCGCCTGGCAGAGCGGATCGAGTGTATAGCTTTCAAACACCGGCCGCCCCAGTGACAGGTTGATTACGCGAATGTTGTAGGTGCTCTGAAGATTGATGGCTTGCTGGATGGCGGCGATCACCTGACTGTCGGTGCCGGACCCATTGGCATCGAGCACACGCAGATTGATGATGTTCGCTCCAGATGCTACGCCGGCATACTTGCCCAAATAGCCATTTGCCGCTCCAGAGCCAGCGCCGGTGCCGGCGATCAAACCGGCTACGTGAGTTCCGTGGCCATATTTGTCCGCCGTGGTCGTATCCCCCGCGACGAAGCTCTGGTTGTAAACCACGCGGGTGGGAGTGCCTTTGTGCAGATCGCCATGATCGGCGACACCGCTGTCAATGACCGCCACCCCAACCCCGGTTCCGTCCAGGGAAGGAAAGTTGGTTGCGGCCACATCAGCCTCAACCGCAGTCGCGTAGTCCTCGTTCACGGTCGCGCTCATTTGCACCTTGCGGTCGGGCGTGACATAGAGGACGCTCGGATCCTTCTCCAATTGGGGAAGGAAACTGACCGGGATCCGCATGGTGACCGCACGGATGCTGTGCAGCATTCTTTTCGTCACTACACCGCGCCCCCGGAAACCTTGCAGAGCGGAATCGTCTGGCATAGCGCGAAACTGAACGATGACCGTAGTCATGGCTTGGGGATTGCGGGCACCCAGCTTCTGCAGGTCAGTCGAGAATTTTGGATGGCCACCGATCTTCGAACCAGAGGTGGCGCTGGTGTTCACGTTGTTTGCCAGTAACGGCATAACGCAGAAGGCCAGCAGAAGAATGCCCAGAGTCCTGCCCCACGCGGCTCCGTGCTTTTCCTGCTTGGGAGGCCGGACGACCCGGCTTCGTGTGATTTTTGTTGAATTTACGTTTGTCATAAGTTTTGTGTTCGCAGACAACCCTCGAGACTTCGCTCAGGGTTAGTCACTTGTTCTAGGGCAATCCGGCAACCAATCGAAAACCTACAATGTATTTGTTTTCAGTTCCTTACGTGGTGGCCATGAACGGATGCCGCAGGACACATTGTCCCTCTGGACATGGGGCTAGAGTGGCATGGATTGCGGTAAGTTATTGAGGATTATGGCGGGCCAATGTGGGCAATTCGGATGGGACAATCTGTCCCGCTGGACCGCTTGCAATCGGGTCCAGCGGGACGGAATGAGGCGAATACGCTATCAAAGACGTTCGCTACCAGACGCGGCAGGCGTTCTGCCGGATCATGGGGGCGTCAGCTTTGCAGTGGTAGGCCTCGCGGAATTCGGGCATGTTGGAGACCGTGCCATTCACCCGCCACTCAGCGGGTGAGTGTGGGTCAAGGGTCACCGCCATGCGGGCATACTCGTCGGTGCGGTTCTCACACCATACGTTGGCCCAGCCCAGGAAGAAGCGCTGCTCAGCCGTCAGACCATCGGTAGGCTGGGGTTCGGAGCCGGCGATGGAACTGAGAAGCGCCATGTAGGCAATTCGCAGCCCTCCGTTATCGGCGACGTTTTCGCCCAAGGTGAGTTTTCCGTTCAGTTTCAAATCGGCCACAGCGGTGTACCCGGAGTACTGGTCGGCAACGCAAGTGGTTCTGGCGTCAAACTCCTTTTTGTCCTGCTCCGTCCACCAATTGCGAAGATTGCCCTGGGGGTCGAACTGGCTCCCCTGGTCGTCGAATCCGTGGGTCAGTTCGTGTCCGATGACGGCGCCGATGCCGCCGAAGTTCATAGCGTCGTCGGCCTGGTTGTCATAGAACGGAGGCTGCAGAATTCCGGCGGGGAAGGTGATGTTGTTCAACTGTGCGTTGTAAGTCGCATTGACGGTCATGGGCGGGTAGGGCCAGTCGTTCTTATCCACCGGCTTGCCGATCTTGTTTAACTGACGCTGGAATTCGAATTGGTTGGCCCGCAAAGAGTTTCCCAGAGCATCGCCACGAACGATGTTCAGACCGCCGTAGTCGCGCCAGTGGTCGGGATAGCCGATGCGATTACCGATGGCCGCCAGTTTCACCAGAGCTTGCTTGCGGGTTGCTGAACCCATCCAATTCAGGCCGTCGATATCCTTACTGAGGGCGTCCTCGAGCAGGTTGACCATCTTCAGGGTCCGCTCTTTGCCTTCCGCGCCAAAAGTGATATCGACATATTGCTGCCCGATGGCCTCGCCCAGATCGCCGCTGGCAAAGCGGACGCAGCGCTTCCATCGCGGGGGGAGTTCCTTGGTTCCAGAAAGCGTCTTGTCGAAGAAATTGAAATTCTCATTGACGAACCGCGACGACAGCATGGGCGCGGTTGCGTGCACCAACTGCCAGCGCAGGTAGATTTTCCAGTCTGCCAGAGACGTATCATTCAGCTCTTTACTTAGTTGCTTGAAGAACTCGGGCTCGGTCACATTGAGCGATTCCGCGGGGGGCGCGCCGATTCCCTGGAGATAAACGTCCCACTGGAATTCCGGGCTCAGGGTAGCGAGTTCCTTGACCGTCATCTTGTGGTAGACCTTGTTGGGATCGCGGCGGCTGGTCAGGTCCAGGGCGCTTTGCGCCATGCTGGTTTCAATCCGCATGATGATGTTGGCTTCCACGGCGGCTTTGGGCGGAGGATCGCCGAGCAACACGAGCATCTGCTGCACATGCCGCGTATACTGCTGGCGCAGTTCCACAGATTTGGCGTCGGTCTTTACGTAGTAATCGCGGTCGGGCAAACCCAGGCCACCCTGGTCCGCCTCGGCGATGACTTGCGTGGCGTCCTTAAAGTCCTGGTCGGAACTGAAGCTGAACAGAACGTTCACGCCCTCGCGCTGCAATCGGATGGCTTCGGTGGCGAGTTCCTGCTTCGATTTAAGTTCGTTGATGGACTTCAGTTCATTGTCCAGCGGGCGCGCGCCGGCGCTCTCAACGGCGCTTTCGTCCATGCAGGACGCGTAATAGTCGCCAAACTTCTGCTCGGTTGCGGAGCGGCTGGGATCGTTGGCGGAGTACTTCTGCAAGATGTCGCGCACCAGGTACTCGCCGCGCTCCTGCACCTCATCGAAGCGTCCCCATTCCGGATGGTCGCCGGGAATGGGATTCTTCGCCTGCCACTTGCTGCAGGCGTAGGTATAGAAATTGACGCAGGGGTCGATGCTTTTGTCGAGCATGTCGACGCTGAAGCGGACATTGCCTTTGGGCGCGTCCGAGGCGGTGGGAGACTGGGCGAAGGCTGGAACCGCGCACAGCAGAACGAGAACTGCGAGACGGCGAACTGACATGATTCCTCCAGGGTGTCTGGGTGTGAATCCGAAATTGTACAACGGCGGCAAGGCGAGTGTGGGTTGAGTAGGAGCCTAAGTTGGAACGCCGCAGTTGCGGGCCGTGGGTCAGAGATGGGAGTAGGGCCGGTGATGCTCGGCAGTGGGTCTGGGACGTGGGCGAGCGACGAAGTCAGAAATCGGGATATCTCGTGGTTCAAAAATGCTTGTAAATTATTGGAAACAATGGATTGATATCAGGGGATATCGAGCTAAAATATGGCTTTTAAAAGACTTAGATATCAAAATATCCGATCCAAAGGAGTTAGGAGACTTCTTGTGGCGAGTTGGTCGGGCTTCAGGGAGTGATCTCAAACACCACACCGCACTGCCCGTCGTAGCAGCCTACGTTTCCGCCGCCCACTGTTGTCCCGTATAGATTACCGACGCCATCAATGGTCAAACCGAGGGGACCAGCTCCATCGTTGCCCGCGGTAAATCGATGCAATATCGTCTCCTTCCAGTGGCCACCCGAACCGCGCGTTAGCTTGAACACCGTTCCGCACCCCTGCCCGCACGCGGAGCCGCCGCCCCCGTTGTAGGTTGTGCCATAGAGGTTTCCCGCTTTATCGAAAACGAGGGTATCGC
>Ga0206815_1074_pt1 | contig 28461 bp, 23 predicted proteins | sample Alteio_BWOrgCont_91_FD_152864 | JGI IMG/M metagenome (GOLD analysis project Ga0206815, IMG submission 152864) | Enriched cells from forest soil in Barre Woods Harvard Forest LTER site, Petersham, Massachusetts, United States -... | ecosystem: Environmental > Terrestrial > Soil > Temperate forest >...
TCGCCCTCATCTAGAAGCGTGTTTTTGGACGTCAGTTCCTGCGCGGCGGCCGTGTGATAAACCATGAGAATTCCCCGGTCCACCGGCGGAATTCCCGTAGCGTTTCGATATTTCACCTGATGCAGACGGATGGTAGCGGACAACAGCGGCACGGGGCGCAACCGTTGAAGATCTTTTTTAAATTGGGTCAAAAGATTGAAATAAAGCTCACGCGAAACAGGTGTCCAATCACAATCCAACTGAATTTCAGGAAAAGGGTAACGTCCCAATAGCTTGCTGATAATCTCACAGCGCTTAAGAATAAATTGGGACGCCTGACTTGGCTTTTGAAGGTGGGCCAGGGCTTTGGGAGTGATAAAAACCACCGGAACTATTTCCGTTGGCAAGCCTTCCAAAGAGCCATTATGCAGTTCCGCCCGGCTATAAAGTTTTTGGGTTGGCGTATCCCAATCCAAATCAAAAAAACGGATGTAAAGCCGGCGGGTCTGCTTTTTTTGAAAAAATTGGCCGTCTTGGCTCGTTAAGCTGAGGTAGGGCTGCCAATAGTAGTATGAGGTTTCTAAGTCGGACGGAATATTCGGGTTTTGACGACAGCCGCAAAAACCAAATAACAAAATTAAAATATAAAAAAATGAAATAAGGCGCATAGAAATGATTATTGAATTAATTAGGCTTTGAAGCAAATCATAAAAGCCAATCCTCGTATTACGGCACCACTTGTTGCGCCTTCAAATACCCTTCCTTCGTCCAGCCCGCATGGTGGTCGGGTCAAAATCATTCGGGTTACGGGCGTCGCCGACATAGTTCACGACGACCCCGATTCCTTCCGCCCCCTGCGGCGAAAGGTAACATTGACGATACTTTGATCTACTTCTGATTGGATGATTGGGTTTGCCAATTTTGATAAACATCTGATTTTAAAATTGGCTTAAATTGAGGGTCTTCAGGGATAAGTTTTTGATACTTCGGGTCCATCTCATAGACCTTGGCTATTTGGGAAACCGCTTTTTGTTGTTGGCCGTCCGCCCAATAGGCCAGCGTCAGGTTGTAATAACTCATGATGTTCTTCGGGTCCAACTGGACGGCATGCTCCAGCACACCCACCGCGTGTTTTATTTGTCCGTCCCGGTAATAGGCGTAACCCATATAACCCAGGGTTTTTCCCATATCCTCATTCGTAACGCTTAAAACATAAGCGTGATCATAAAATTTGATGGCCTTTTTGTAATCGTGTTGACGGTATTGTTCCTTCCCTTTTTGAATCAGGGCCTCAACTTTGCTTTCATCCGGATGGATTAACTGTTGAACTCTTTCTTTATCCGCGTTGAATTCGGGCAGGTCTTCATTCACGTGAAAAGTCGCGGGCTTGCCAAAGACACCGTCCTTATTGACATTAAAAAAGCAATTCTCACTGTCATTCCACTTAAAACTGCCATCATCGGTAACGATTCGGTTGATGCCGTTATGGTCCAAGTCTTTAAAAGCCAGCGGCAGATCCATCTCATTTTTGTATCGGCCCACCGAGGTTGAAAGAACCAATTTTAATTTCTTGTCTTTAAAAATATAAAATTGCCATTCACAAATCATGGCTGAACCGGCGCAAAAGTGGACTCCGAAACAAATTGGAAAGTTCTTTTTAATAGTTCCAAATTGAAGTTGTTCAGGGAAATACCCGACACAGGCCTTGTCCAGTAATTGACCCTTCGGGTCCAGCACCATGACTTCTTTCAAATTAGAGTCTTTGATACCGATGATCAGAAGGATTACCGGATTGCCGTCTTGGCTTAAATCACCGTAATAGCAGTTGATGGTTTGGGGCACGACCCAATCGGGCAGATAACTTTTGATCGTTTTTAATATTTCGGGGACCTTTACTTCCTGTCCGTCGGGTGTTTTCCAGGTGAATGTTCCCGAAACCCAATCCACCAGGCCGGGAGTCATTGTTAAATTTTCATCTTGTGGCACTAAAACATATTTTTGTTGTGAATAATCGTAAGCGTAAATTTTGGGGATACCATTGTCATACCGTTCGCGGGTAATGACTTCTTTATCGCCGTCCCCATTTAAATCCCTGAATTCATGCTGGTCACTACATTGCAGTGTCCGCACAAATTCCTTACCGTTCCATTCAATTAAAAGGATATAGCCGCCATCCGAACTTTCATGAATACCAAGCACGATTTGTGTTTTACCGTCTTTTCGAAGCTGAACAAAACTCAGACTTTCAAAGTCACCCGTATAGTCATCCTTTTGGGCAGGCTTGTCGTAATGAAAAAGTTCAAATACCAATTCGCCTTTGCGGTGAATCGTTAAATTGCGGACTCCTTTGTAATCATCATCTTTAAGTTCCAAATCGATTTGAACTTGAGAACCATCACCGGTCAGATCACTGCGGTAAATGGTGTTGAGGCCCACCTGATAATCATCCTGGGGGTCATGGATTGGATGACCAAACTGGTCTACCAGAACGCGCTTTTGTTTTTTGGCCGCAGGGACGGCTTTAGGGGCGGTATAAGCCGACGGCGCGGGTACGGCGGTGCTTGTTGCGGTCTCGGTCACTTCATCAGCTTGTGTTTTTGAAACGAGCAAACCGGCAATACATAGAACTAAAAAAATGAATGCGACCATTATTTTTTGATACAAGAAACCATCCAACAAAAGGGATTGGGACCGCGTTCAATATCATACTTTATTATTCTTGAACGAGTCACCTGAACCGGAATAACCAAATAAAAAAGCCCTGCTCCCTTTCAGGAACAGAGCTTTAGAACCAACCATTTCAAATATAAACGATATTTTGCGGCTTAGCCGTTGTGTTGTTCGTGTCCGTGTTCTTGATGGCCGTGAAGTTCTTGGCCGTGCTGCTGGTGTTGTTGGTGTTGGCCTTGTTTTTCATGGCCTTGCTGCTGGTGTTCGTTGCCCTGTTGTTGCTGTTGTTCGTGCTGTTGGTGTTGTTCATGCTGTTGTCCGTGGCCGTGCTGCTCGTGGGATTGATGGCCATGGTCTTGATGCCCTTCGTGTTTGTTATCCGACATGATTGGCTCCTTAAATTAAAAAATTTCCAGAACCATCCGACGACTGGCGAAGGGTTCTAGAACAGGTAGCCTAGAAAAAACCAGTGAATAGAGAGGTCAACCAAGGTCAATTCGCGGTTAAAAAGGGTTATTACGATTACCCAGCGGTTTTATTCAGAATAGAACAATTTATCGTTTTGAGAATCGCCCCTGAATTCAAAATGAATGGTTCTGGCCATCGCGTCCGCCAGGGCAACCGGGGGAACAAAGCCGGTCTTATCAACAGAAGTCCCATAAACCGAGTTGGCGCAGAATTTTTTGACCCGGATGGAGCTGACGGCAAACCGTTTACCGGTTACCCGGGACACGAAATCAAAAAGTTTCCCCACAAAAAAGCCAACCCCATAGGGTATCCGAAAACCGATTTTTTCATCCTTCCCCATCATCACGCGAACATGGGAAACCAGCGCGTTCATGGTGAAATCCGGTTTGTCGATATAATTGAAAATATGCGCGCCGGGAGAAAAACTGAGGGAATGGATTAAAAAAGCGGCGACATTCTCAACATAAGCCATGGATTTTCGGTTCTGCCCGTCGCCGATCATCACAAATCGGCCCTTGGCGATCTGTTTTAAAAGGTTATAAACATTCCCGCGGTTTTGTTCGCCAAAAACAACCGTGGGCCGGATGATCACCAAAGTTCTTTGGGCGGGATCTTCCGCCTGCCAGGCCTTAAAAACCAGTTCCGCTTCGGCTTTGGTGCGGCCATAATCGTTGAAAGGATGAATCGTCCCGTTTTCATCCGTTCCCAATGGCGCGAAACCATAGACCGCGACCGAACTGATAAAAACAATCTTTTGAATGCCTTTTTTTCGGGCGGCCTCGCACAGGTTTTTTGCGCCGCCAACATTAACTTCGTCATAAAGCGATTTGGGCTCAACATCATCCCGGTGCTCGGCGGCAAGATTGACCAAAATCCCGCCTTCCGATAAAACGCGCGTCAATTCCTCCGTCGACCGGACATCCGCCAGGGAAACCTGTTCCGGAAAGGTGAAGCTGGTGGCTTTATCGATGATTCGAAAGGGCATTTTCGCGTCGACCAGCATCCGCGACAGGCGAGTGCCGATAAATCCCGAACCACCTACGATGTTGATCATGTTCGTAACCCTTGGTTTTCTATTTGCGACTGAGCGACCATCTATAGATTAACTGCCATTGAACGTTTTTTTTATCCGCCGCCAGAATCCATTGTCCGGCGTTCGATGCCGATAACGGCTAAACCAACCCGTCCCAAACTTCCCCAAAATTTAGCGTATTCCTTCCAGAAAATGCCTTCCCGCCACCAATCAGCCGGAGCGGTATCAGCGGGAAAAGGATAAACTTTCACGCCAGAACCTAAAAGATACAATCGCGCCAGGAATAAAGCCCGGGGCATGTGATACCAGGATGTCACCAACAGAACCGTTTTAACCGGCAGTCGGCGGATCATGGGCGCGGTAAAACGGGCGTTTTGATCGGTCGTGGTCGCCTTTCCATCCAGAAGAATTTGGGCCAAGCCGGGACTGCCGTACAATTTGATCTGGTCTTGAAAGTCATTTAATCCTTTGTCCGAAACCATGAAATAGGGCGCCTGACACCGCCGGGCAAGCCTTATTCCAGCCGGTATCCGGACAGAATCCACGCTGTAAACCAAAACAATATCCATTCCCTGCGGAACATCGGCCGGCTTTTTGATTATCGATATGTAATAAACAAGTTGAACAAAAAGGATTGATAAAACTAATAATAAAACATTTTTAAAACTTAAATAAATTTTACGGTTGAGGGCGACTCGATTTTGTGTTTCCAGTTCCGGGGCCATTTAAACCTTTAAAACTGACGAAGCTTATCAAAGAGAAACATTCGACAATAAAAGCGTGTTCTTGGCAGTAGCTGATTCACGGCTTACTAATTTTAATAATATTATTCTCAACGTAAATTTCATGGTTCGGGAATCGCTTTTTGACAAATTTCATCAAATCATGAATTTTTGGGAAAGAGGGGTCTGATCCGAAAGAATTGGCGTCGTCTATAAATATACTGAAATTAGAACTTTCTTTTGATTCGCTAATAGCTTTAATTTCATTCCAAATTGGGTTTTGCTTTTCTTGCCCTCCCGTGATCCCTCCTGAGTAATGACCATCCAGCCAAAACAATACATTGCCAGAATTAAGATGAAGCATGACTTTGGGAAGAATCAGCGCGCTATCACCACCCCAAACATGAATATTAGTCCGCTTTTCAAAACGTTTTTTTGCTTTTTTAGTCAGGTTGGGTTCGATTTCAATCGTGTGTACGGCATTACATACTTTTGACAAAATCTCTGAGGTGTCCCCCAGAAAAGTTCCTGTTTCAACAAATGTATCGGCTTTTATTCTTTTCGCTTCTGAAATTAAAATTGAACGTTTTACATAAGGATGAGGAACAACGGGCCAGCCCTCCGACAAATAACGCCGGCTTTCCATGATAAATCTCGGCCAGGACACCAGGTTGGGCAGGGAAGGATAAAGCCTGTTTATAAAATCTTTCGTTAAATTTAAAGCGGAGTCTTTCGGAAGTTGATTTGATTTTTCGTTTCCAAACCCGGGGTTTGCGCCGGTAGTCACTAATTTCAAGAAATATAAGACACGGCGAAACGTTGGGTTATATAAGAAATTTAAAAATCGATTGATGATAAATTCATTAATAAAATTTAAACTGGAATGGCTGGGTATGGACGTTTCCCCATAACCGAAATCTTTAAGATAACGACCCATCGTATTATTTAAAATATTTTTCTGAACAGGCGTGAATTCTTTTTTCCATATTCCAATTCTGCCGGAATCCAATTTTTTATTAATCCGGCCCATCCAGGCATTATCTTTTTTAAGCATCACTCCCGTGGTTTGGGTATGGTCTAACTGGTTTCGGTGGAACGAAAGGCCAATGAATTTGTCAATTTTCGAAAGGGTTTCCCGGGGGGCTTCGACTAAATCCTCGAATCTCACCAACATGATCCGGTGGGGATATTGGTTCTGGTATTTGCGGATCAACTTACAGGCGGCAATCCATGTCTGGCAATGGCGCCTGAGGTTCCGAGGGGCCCAGGGCATACGCATCAATGACTCGACCACATCCCTGCCATCCCGGATGATGCAGATAACCTTCGCGCCGGGATACCAATCCATGATCTCCGGAACATAAGTTAAGTGTTGCGGTGTTTTTTCTCCGACCCTTGATTTGCCGGCCTTCATCGCGTATTGCCCTAAAATCAAGCGTATCAGGTCTTTAAAATTCAGGACCTCTTTTTCGGAGTCTTGAACAAGCGTATCAAAGTCAGTTCCGATTTCTTTTACACGGGTTTCAGCAAAAAACGCTTTAGTCCATTGATCCTTTGTAAAAGTGAAGGAACGGAGCGAAGTATAGATATTCTTGATGAAAAATAAATACGTTTCGGGCGGCACCGCCATATCGGGATGCCGGTCCAACATGGCGGCAAGAAGTGTTGTTCCTGAGCGCGGTGGACCCACGATAAAAACCGGGTTAAATGAAATAGAACTTTTTTGGGGGGCCAAAAAGCAAACCTTTCACAAAAAATGAAACTCGCTAAACCGTGAAGATTATACTAACTTTCCTCAATAAATTTTTCACGGGTTGAGCAACGTATTTAAAATAATATGATTGACTTTATTCACGTCATATTTTTTTTCCGCGATTTCCCTGCTCTGGCTTCCCATCCTTTTCGCTAAAGCGGGCCTGAGAATAAATTGTCGCATGGCATCCGCCAGCGCCTGGGCATTTCGGACAGGTATCAAAAAGCCATTCCGGCCATTTTCAACCGTTTCCCTGCAGCCGGGAACATCAGTGGTAATAATAGGCCTTCCCATCGACATAGCCTCCAATACCGACCGCGGAGTTCCCTCCCGGTAAGACGGGAGAACATAGACGCTGGTATCCGCGATGAACGGACGCACATCATCGGTCACGCCAAGATATTTGATTAAACCGGACTTTTGCCACCCGCGCATTTCCTTCGCGGTAATGGCCGTGGGATTGGTGTCATAGGGGCCCAGTAGTTTAAAAACAACTTCAGGAAATTTTTCGTTTAATATTTTGGCGGCTTCGACATATTCCAAAATGCCCTTATCTTTAAGCAATCGCGCGATCAATAAAAACGAGGTTTTTTTAGGAAAACCTGTTTGAGGAAAAGTTTTATGATTGATGCCTTCGCCCGGAATTAATACGGCCTGGGAAGCCCGAACCAAGTTCAACTTAAGAAAAAGCGCCAAATCGTCAGGGTTTAAAAAAAACACTTTCTGATTGAATTTAAAACTGAAACGGAAAAAAGAACAAACCAAAAACCTGATTAAATGATGTTTTAAGCTTTCGCCCGTAAATACGTATCCCAATCCGGTAATCATGGAAACGCGCCGCGGTACCCCGGCCCACCAGGCGGCCAATGAACCATAAATAATTGGTTTCGCCGTAAAACAGTAAACCAAATCAGGCTTCAGATGTTTTAGAAATGTCTTCAGTTCAATGAATGTTTTTAAGTCTTTGAACGGGTTGATGCCGGTACGATTCAATTGAATTTCTTTATAGGAAGCGCCTAATTTCCCTACGCGAGTCTTATCTTTTGAATTTTTCCGGGGAACGCAGATTGTCACTTTGTGTCCGAGCTTCTTTAATTCAAGCAGCAGGTCGCGCCGAAAATTCAAAACCGAATCGATATCATTCGCGATAAAGCAAATTTTCATTTCACGAACCATTTAAGCCATCCCAAAGTTGGGCCCAATATCCGGTTAACGCATCATCCGCTGGCGATAATTGATTTCGGAATCGTCGCATTCCCAATTTGATATTCAAGACATCCCCTATCATCTTTGCCATTTGTATTAATGTAATTTGGAAGGCTAATAAATATTCTTTTTCACGGACCGCCTCAGAAGAGAGTGCTTTGACGTAAACATATCTCGCGTTTAACATTTTTTTTAGAGACCTGGGATTTTCTTTGTAACCCAAAAGAATACCGGGCAAACAGGCGAAGCGGCTGGTTTTATAATTTCGGAACAAAAAATCCTGATCTTCCGCCTTATCCGCGAGAGTGCGGTAGCCTTTGACTAAAAACAACTCTCTCTTACCCATCCAGGTAGGATGGGCCAGGTTAAAACCCGACCAGGGTTTGGAAGTGATGGATTCATGCGTCTCTTGGACAGGAACAATTCCTTGAATTATTCCTTTACCGTCAAAAACCAGTCTCCCTGTTCCAAGCAGGTCGACCTGGGGATGACTCTCCAAATAATCAACTTGCGCTTCAATGCGTCTGGGAAATGCCACGTCATCCGCGTCCATTCTGGCAAAGTATTTACCAAAGCCGGTGTGGATGGCCTCGTTTAGCCGGAAAGATATGCCGCGGTTTTTTCCATCACCCAGAATTCGAATCCTCGATTCCTTATAATTCCGGGCTATAGTCAAACTTCCGTCCGTCGAGCCATCATCAACAATAATCAATTCCCAATGGGGGTAAGTTTGATTCAAGATCGATCGAATGGCGATGGCCAATGTTTTTTCGGCATTAAAAACAGGTAACGCGATAGAAACAAGCGGTCTATTGGCCAATTTCGCCTTCTTTTGGAAATTAACTCTCTTGATAAAATAGTCTGCCCGGCAAACCAGAGGCTGTATAGGTCTTGGATCCCATCAAACGCCAGCTAATTTCAAACAAAATTCTTCTGGCCGCGCGGGGACCCCGAATTTTTCCCCAAATTAAAATACACGGCAGGATCATAAAACCACGAAGCGTTTTAAGCCAAAAACCAACTTCGTGACGATTGCAGGCTTCTTGAAAGGAGGTGTTCATCAATTGAAGTTTATTGTTTTTATACTTTTTCGGGCGCGCTTTCGCGAATTCAAATATTTTTTTCAGGCGAATTTCATAGATATGCTCTCGTTTTGTTCTGATATACCCCGCACGGGCTATTCGATCCCTTTCATTGGGATGTTCTAAAAAATACTTCAACTTTTGGGCAAGATCATCCGTTCCTTTAAAAACCTCAATTTCTGTGCCAATTTTATAAAATCTTTCTAAACCTGGCGCGTTTTCAGTCAAAAGAAATCCCCCGCTACCCGGAACTTCAAAAGTCCTGGCTTTAATTTGATTCTCCCCATACGAATTTGAAAAATTGAGGCTAATGACCGATTCTCTCATAATTCCAGGGATTTGCTGGGCAGCGATGGAACCAACAGGCCAACCATGTCCAAAGCAGGAAATTTCAAAACCCAGGGATTGTAATTCCTTAATTTTCCTTTTTCGATTTCCATGAGCTGACCCAATGAAAGAAATTGGATATCGGCACTTTTTAACAGGAAGAGGCGATTTCAACATCTTTGAATTAGCGGCCCATTGGGTTAAAAGGACGTTTTTAATTCCATCATTTCGATATTTTGACAATACGGAAGAATAGGTGGTGGTAATGACGTCAAAAGATTTGCCCATAAATCTTGAAAATTGTTCGTATTTCCAGGAATCATCCGTTGTCCAGCAAACAGTTGAAACATCAAATGTATCTTTAATGATGTTTAATGTTTCCAGCCATAATTCGTAATTGATTTGGACGGCCAATAATAGATCTGGACGTTCTTTTAATACCGTATTTATTAAAGAATTATTCAGTGCTTTGAAATCTTCAAATTGGTCTTTTTCCCAAGATTCAAAATGAATAACTTCGCACCCTAAATTTCTTAAAGCCGGTATAAAAGCGGCATATTCGGTTCCAATTCCCCTGCGGGAATCACCGTATTGATTTTTCCCGAAAACACACAAAACTTTCATTGGTTGTCGCCTTCATTTCCGTTCTACGCCGTGAAAACACTTTTATATTTTATCAATTATTTTTTTATGCAGGTGACGTGATAGCCCACGGTAAATTGCTGAACCTTGTCAAACCTATCCAACCAATAGCAAAAAAAAGGAATAATAAAAGCCAACCACGGTAATGCCAACAGCCAAATGAAAAAATAAATAAAACGGATGCCTAAATTCGCTTTAAGATTCCACGGGGTCATGATTCTAATTAAATTGAACCCTTGTTGTCCGTAGTGTTTAAAGCTTCCTCCATTAGGTTCTATGCTTATTTTTTCAAACTGAGCCGCCGTTAAAAACTTTTCATACCAATAGGGCGTGTAACCGCCATAAAAATGATAGGGTTCTTGATGAAGACCCGACCCCAAGGGGGCTGTGAGGATCAACTTTCCTCCCGATTTAAGAATGCGGCTTATTTCATGAATAACTTTGATTGGCTCCGCCACGTGCTCCAGTACTTCGGTGCAAAGCACAACGTCGAAACTGGCGTCATTCACCGGTATGTGTTCGGCATCAGAACGGTAATCAATTTCCCCATATCCTGTTTTTCCCAATAATTGTTCAGAGTGCAGCACCTGGGAATCTTGTGTTTTGTAGGTACAATGCGAAAACAAATTTCTATACGGGCATGAGCCGGCGCCAATATCCAAAACAACGGAACCTTGAGGTATTTCCTTTGCTTCGCGCTCGATCCACAAATCCCTATTAACTTGATTAAAATTAAGAACAACATTGTTTTTAATTAAATTCTTAAAAAAATTAATAACTTTCATCTGGCTCTCTTTTTGTTTTCATTATTTCCGGAAATAATTTGTTGATTAAATAAAGAAGAAAAACCGGCATTAAAAAGAAATTTAAACTTAAAAAATGACCATATACGGCGGAAGTAATGCAGACCCAGGAGACAAGCATGTTTAACCGCATGGATCCTTCATTTTCATTTCTGTTTTTAAATACTTTGTAACTATACCAACCCAGCGCGAACGAACCCAAGCAAACCCCCAGATAGCCATAATCCAGGTACCAGTATGATAAATACCCTGATGACGAAGTTGGTTCGAATAAATTGGATTTCATTAAATTTAAAGAATCAAAGTCTAACAGACGATGCGGAACAATCTCCCTTAACAAATAATTGGGGAGATGGTCCGTATTGACGTTGGGTGAATTACTGATGATCGCGAGCAAATTAAACGCAGGCCAGGTTAAATATCCGAATAAATCATAGGGACTGGCCCCTTGTCCTAAAAGACGAATTGACCCTATGTAAAAAAATACCGTTATAAAAATAGCCGCGACCAAAAACAAACGAATAAAATCACGGACAGAAAGGGAGGATGTGCTTTCCTGATACCAACGGGCAATTAAAATATAAATAGTAAAAAGCAAAAATTGCCGGTTACCCTGCCAGAGCCCGGACAAGACAAGGATTAATATGAGTGAAATAATCTGTACTCTGGTAACAGAATACACACTTTTAAAACGAATCAAACTCGACAAATAAAGAGTCAGCAAAATATGTGTCCAGGCGATTATGGCCATGAGGCCTAAAGGCAAACTATTTAATGAAGTTAGATGATCATCAATGTTTATTTGATTCAACACCATTTCAAGGAATGGAATACGACCCAGCATTAACATTGCGACAATTAAACTGATAAGAAGAAATACACCGACAACTTTCGTTATTGTAATTAACTGCCTCTGGTCTTTAACATCTTCCCGTTCAGCAAAAATAGAATTTTTCAAAAATGGATTCCGCCGTAACCAGGGCAAAATAAAACAACCAACACCCGCGGCGTAGATATAGGCGAGGTCTTGGGGGTCCAGAAAATTCGCCAAATGTTCGTTTTCAGCGATCTCCGCTATTTTCGTCGAAACAATAACCGCCAAAGCGGAAAGAAAAAAACTGAAAGAATAAAGAGTCGGGGGATTAAAAACAGTCAGATAGCGCCGTTTAAAAAAAAGACTGATTAGAAACAAACCAACTGTTACAACTATAAGTTCATTCATGTTTTCATTTTACAAAGTTTAGTGATTTTACGGGATCTCATTTAATCTTTTGTTAGCGCGAATAACCATCGCCAAATAAATCAAATAAGATATGGCCGAAGCGGTAGCGACTCCCATGAGGCTGAATCTTCGGGCCAAGAAATACGCCAGTATTAAAAAAGAGAACGCTTGTACCCCTTTGGGCAAAATATAGATTTCGGGTCGGTGAGAATTGAGCCCCTTCATCGTCAGCAATTGGGCTATGTTAAAAATGGATAGACCCAAAACAATAACCCAAAGAATTGCGGAATACTGGCTGAAGATGGAAGTCGTTAAAAGTTGAACTATTATTTTTCCCGCGAAATACGCGATTAAAGTAAATCCAAATAAAACGATTGTCGATATCACAATTGTTTGTTGGAGAAGCCTATTGCTGGACTTAGCTTGCGCCGCCTTTGTCATTGTTCCAGCCGTTTCAAAAATGATGGGTGTGATGAATTGGCTTATAATTCCAATAAAAAAAAGAATAGGCGCATTGGCAATTTGACTGATGCCACTATAAATCCCTACCTCTTTCGGGCCGTATAGAAATTGAAGGATCCACCGGTCGCCAAAGTTATTGATCACCCCAAAACCCGCCCAATAAGTGAATGAAAGAATATAAAAGACCATTTTTTTGTGAATTTCTTGATTTTTATTTTTACGTAATGCCTTTTTATTCCATATCGTTCCAATGAGTTTATTTTTGGTCAGAAAATAAACTTGGGATAAAGTGGTAAACATTGTCCCTATGGCGAATCCAAAAAGGGAAAAGTAACCCTTATTTTCAAATAAACAGATTAAGAAAATTGCGAAAATTAATCTCAGCCAGACGTCAACGCCTTGGTGGAGCGCGGCTATTTTGCGTTGCCGGGCCGCGTTTTGAAGTGATTGAAAGGAGAGGTTAATTCCAGCGATAACCGCGTATATCGCGGAAGCGCCGATTAACAGGGCCCATTCCAAACCAACGAAATAGAAAACCGGGACAATCACCATTACCGCAAGACTAAAAATGATTAAAAATGCAGAAACATGGATTTTTTTAAGGCTTTGGAAATACCCGGGCAAATTCTGGTTTTCCCGGCTGAATGAAAAATATCGTAAAACCGACTGTCCTATAGGGCCGTATAAAAATAAATTTATAAACCCAGAAATGGAAAGCCCAAGAGCTAGATGTCCATATCCCTCTGGACCTAAAACACGCGTCAGACATTTAATCGTGATAAAGCCGCCCAGTAACGCGACAGACTGGCCAAAAACGACCCAGGAAATTTCTTTGCCGGAATGCATTAAGCGTTTTTTTATCGCATTAAATTCTTTATTCATTCGTTCTTTCCAAAACTTGGGAAATGAGACCCCTGTGATTCATAAAATCTTTAGGACCCTGAGATTACTCAGAAATCTTCTTTTAACCATCGATGAAAACGGTCTGATTTTATTTTGTTAATAATTCAGCGTCTTTTGCGTAGACGATTACCGCTCAAATGGCCTTGAGGAAAGGCCACTACACTGGGGAGTTCAAGCGTCACTTGGTGTTTGCCCAATTTGACGGCGGTCTCGAGGCCCGCCTGCATGAATTCGTTTAAAAGAACCCGGTATTCCACATCCAGTTCTTCTTCACTGCCATGGGGTTCAAACATCCACTCCGCACCGCCCTGACCGCCAGGAAGACGCACATGGTCTATCGATCCATGGACGGCTGCTTCTTCTGAAAGCCGGGTCGGATCAAAAGAATGGGTATAGTCCAGTCCGCCCCTTCCTTTTTCATCGGGCCGAACAATTAACCGATATCCCTTTACCCCCATTTCCTGGCAGGTTTGATTGACCAGCGTCAGAACATCTTCTCTGGATTCAGCCAGGGTAAGCTTGATCTTTTGCATGGAAATAAAATAGTGGGCGATCTGGTAATGAGGCCTGAGACGCTCTACGGCCTTGGGTTTCAGAAAGTCAAGGAAACCCAAAGTGGCCAGGCCAAAACCTAAAATTAAACCAAAGATAACCAAAAACCAGATCGCGTCTCCATGATGGTTGGAAATGATATACAAAGCCGCCAGGCCCGGCAAAAAGGTCAAAGCTGACGCGGTCAGACAGATGTTCTGGACTTGCCAGTCAAATTTCAAAAGACGGTGATGGATGTGGCCCCGGTCCGCGCTGGCAATGGGCCTGCCATGTAAAAGCCGGCGGGTAACGGACAAGGTGATTTCTAATACCGGATAAGCCACCAGAAGCGTGACGATGAAAATTTGATAAAAGAAAGGTTGGCCAAAATATCGATTGGCATTAGCCGCAGAAATGGGTGTGTATCCCTGGCCTAAGCCCACAAGGGAACAGGCTAAAAACATTCCCAAGCCGCCTGACCCCGCGTCGCCCAGGTAAATGCTCGCCGGTTTCCAGTTGAAAGTTAGAAAACCGAGAACCGCACCCAGTGCTCCCAGAGCCAAAATCAACTCCATACTATTGCCAATCAAGGCAGCCGCACCGGCCAGCAGGGTAAGCGAACAGGCAATGACCGTGGCGGCTAAACCATCCAAGCCGTCCACCAGGTTAAAGGCGTTGACCACCGAAATAATCCAGAAGACGGTGACGGGAATGGAAAGAAGGCCCAGGTGAACCGCGGGCAACCCCGGCAGCTGCAGTATTTCAAAACGGAAACCAAAAAGGATGAAAGCGAGCGCGAAAACAATTTGTCCCATCAATTTATAACGGGGCCGGATATTGCGAATGTCGTCCAACAACCCGATCAGGGCCACTCCCAGGGATGAACCTACTATCACAGAGGCTTTCGTAAAACCGCGAAAAGTGAAAATGCTATCCAGGTCCTTAAAAAAATAAAAAGCCAGGGCGAAAGCCAGAATGAGGGCGGAGAATACCGCCAGACCGCCGAGATATGAAACAGGTTCTTTATGGGTTTTGCGGTGGGCAGGATGGTCCACGATACGTAGACGGCGCGCCAATTTTGCAAAAAAAGGCGTCATCATCAGGGAAAAGAGCAGCGCCGCGAGAAAAGTGAATTGGAGATAAAAAGTTTTCAATGGAACACCTCAAAAAAATTAAAATCGGGAAACTGAGGGAATATTTCATATCTCCCCTTCTTGAAAAAATAAGGACATGATTAAAAATCGAGGATCGGAAAACCACTCAGCCACATTTTACCCTGTTCAGAGGTTTTTTTGTTTTCGGGGATTAACTTTTTTCGGTTTTCACTTTCTTCTTTTCATGGCTTTCAGGCTCGCCATGATACTTCCCGTACCCATATTGATATCCATACCCATAACCGTAAAAACCTTTTTTCATAGGGACATAATTTAAGACTGTTCCGACCACATGGGTGCCCACGCGGCGCAATTGCTCGAGGGAGCGTTGAACGCTGGAAGACCGGGTTTGGTTGAAACGGGCCATCAGCACCACCCCATCCAAAAGGGTGGAAAGTACCACGGAGTCCGTAACCGCCAGAATCGGCGCGCCGTCGAAAACCACAAAGTCATAACCATTTTTCATTTCATCGATCATTCTTTTCATACTTTCACTGCCCAATAGTTCCGCAGGATTGGGCGGGGTAACCGTATTGGGTAAAAGATCCAGATTTTCCACCCCCGAGGGGCGGACCATGTCTTTCCAGGGCTTTTGGCCGGTCAGGGCCAGGGGCAAACCTGTTTCCATACCGTTTTCCAGGCCGAAAGCCTTTCGCACGGAAGATTTGCGAAAGTCCGTATCCACCAGAAGGGTTCGCTTTCCGCCCTGGGCCAAAGAGATGGCCAGGTTGGCGTTTACCAAAGTCTTCCCTTCCTCTGGACCCGGCGACAAAACCCCAAGGGCCTTCAAGGGTTTGCCCACCTGAGCGAACATAAGGTTGGTACGAAGCACTTTAAAACTTTCACGGTAAAAAGCATGTTGGAAGATAGGATTACTAATAAGAAACTTGGGGCTGAACCGTTCCGTAACTGTGGAAAGGGCTAACCCATCGGAATAATCATCGCGGAAATCCGGCACAACCGCGAAGTTAGAAAGGCCCGTGGATTGTTTGAGAAGTTCCTCACCTTTTACCCGGTCCTGGAATTTTTCCAAAAGGAAAGCCGCTTGTAACCCCAACAACAGACCCAACAACAGGCCAAGGATGATAGAAGAGAGTCTCTTGGGAGAAACGGGTTTTTCGGGCACTACCGCGCTATCCACCACCACAATACCCGCGTCATTCACCTTTTCCTCGATCTGGGCTTGTTGAAGTTCCTGCAAAAGCTGGGCATAGATGAGCTCGTCCGCTTTCGATTCGTCGTTTAAACGCTGGTCCGGATTGGTGATGCGCATTTTCATTTCAGCAGCTTGGCCCTCGAGAAATTCTCTTTTGGATTCAGCGCCCTTATGTGACAGGTCCAAATTGAAAGCTATAAAAGCTTCCGCCCAGGCGTTGGCCAAGGCCGCCGCCAATTGAGGATCGTGCGATTTAGCGGTGATTGAGATGATGTTTGTCTTGAGGACATTCATAATGGAAACGGTCTTGAGGAGTGTATTGTTCAATTCCTGGGTAGAAAGATCCTGGTATGGGGGACGGGATGCGAGATGGAGAGTTTTAGCAACGTCAGTAACTACCGTTTCGGATTTGCAGATTTGGACATAAGTTTCCACTGGATCGCCGTTTCCGCTCATGGGCACCAGCTGACGGAGCATACCCTGGGCGCTCTGGGACAAGTCCGGCACCTTGACGGTGGTGGTCGCCTGATAGGTCTTAGGCCAAAAAAAAGCGTAAAGCAGAGACAGAACTAGAGCGGACAAAATCACCATGCCAATAAATCTGGCATGAGACAGGGCCACCCGCAGGATATCGTGCAGGTTGATTTCCTCTTTTTTACTGCCACTGGGATTGGCTGGGATGACTTCGTTCAACTCAAATTCCTTCCATAAATAAAAAGCATAACACCTAATTCTTAATGTTGCTTAACTCCACGGCGATGATGGCCCCGCTGGCCAGAATGCTGGCGATGATGGCCCATTCGGCGGTGGAAGGCCAGGCGCTCTTTTGCACCATGAGCGTATCCCCCGGATAAATGTAAGGGTCCGTCATCTGCGCGCCTGTGTCTTTGAGGTATTTATCCAGATTGATTTTGGTCTTTACTTGGTTGTGGATCAAAATGGCCCCGCCCATATCCGCGTCTGTCAGGGGACCGCCCGCGTCAGCCAAGACCGACAAAAGAGTGGGCCTGCCGGTGATTTGGAACTTGCCCGGATGGCCGACATCTCCCAAAACCGATACCCAGAAGGCGCTGGAATATTTGATAAGCACCGACACCTTGCGGGGCTTGGAAAGAAGCCCGGCGATTTTTTCACTGGCTTGCGCCGGCGTTAAACCGAACAGTTTCACGCGGCCCAGGAAGGGAAACACGATAATGCCGTCCGAATCCACCTGGTAATCCGTGGGCAGTTGATCCATAACCCCGGTCGTGCCGCCGCTTCCCGTAACGCCGTTTTCCCCGTAAACAAAAATAGATAAAAGATCACCCGAACCGATCCGCAAAATCGGATAATCCGCCGAATCCACAACCGTCTCAGGGGATGATTTTTCAGTGGTTTGAGAAGCATGAATTTCATCGCCGAGAACTGGCAGCGAGGAGGAAAAAACAAAAAGGAAAGCGATGAAGACCGCCATGATTCGGTGTCTGTTGGAAATCATCATAATTATGGTTGCTCAGTCCCACAATTGTCGCGCCAAAAAATATAGTGGGGATTTTTTCGCGCTTTGAGGCGAATATCGTCCAAGCGGCCGTCGGCAGGAAGGCTGGGGATCTTGATCAACTTGCCGGACACGATGTCGGATGGATCCGTATGGCCATCGTCATTGCCGTCTACAATCAGCGGATACATGTCTGCGTCGCCGTATAGCTTTTGCGCGACCGCGGGCAGCCTGTCTCCACTCCTCCAAAAATAGGAATGAACCGGAGAATTATGAACAGAAGGCGCGTTTTCTATTTTCGTTTCGGAATTTCCCGGTTGATTGCCGGCTGACCCGCCGGAGCTGACCGTTATCTTGATTTGAGGCATGGCGGGGATTCTCAATTTGTCGCCGGCACTAAATCCGTCTCTATACAACAAGTCTTTGTTCGCGTCCAAAATCAAGCTGGACAAATTGGGATCCCCATAGGCCGCGTAAGCCAGGGCCTCTAAGTTGTCCCCCTCTTTCCACTTATAGAAGGTTTCCCCCTTCCAGTTAGTCCCCAACACGATGGTAGTGGGGCTAAGCTTGGTGGTTTCGGGGGAAGAGGAAGACCATTGATTTTTTCCAAAAAGGAACGTGAGACCCACCTTAACGCTGGCCGCGTTAATCGGGTTGGTAATGGGAGAGAAAAAATCATATTGGACCCCCGTATCCAGCGCAACGTCGGAGTTCAAAAACTGCCGCCAGCCGAAACCCGCGAACCCATGGTAATGGCCCGGAACCCCCAAAAGATTCAAACCGACCCCACCTTGAAGATAAAATTCTCCTGTATCAGCGGCAGGAAAAGGAAAGAGTCTTCCGCCAATGTCAAAAGTGTCTAACCATCGGAGGGAAGGACTATCAAATAAATAAGTGAATTGGCCGCCTACGCCAAAGGAAATGAATTGGATGGGACGCCAGTCGAGAAAAGCCGAATCGCCCATGCCCGCGAACTGACTGCCGGAATTGGAAAAGACGCCTTGCCCTAGCTCGTCCAAGCTGAGGCTGAATTCAGCTTTGACCGGCAAGACCGCTAGCCCTAAAAAAAGCGTGGTTAAGACGATGTATTTCAAAGGCTTCAACAATTTTTACCCTAATATTCTTTCATCCTAGGGGCTTCCACCCCGATGAAAAGCTTAAAAACAATCTCCCATCCGGCCACAGACCCTGGATCAACCAGGAAACGTGCCAGAACCAAAATTATCCTATAGAAACAGGTTCGTGACAAGACCGCTCTGTTTTAAGGCCTTAATCGACATTTTTCATTTCACCGAATGAAATCGTTCAATTCGAACGGAAAGGACACGGCTACCAACTGATCCAGCGCCTTCAAAAAGTGGAGTTTGCGGATGAGCCTTCGCATTCCATTGTTTGAAAGGATGATCCCCAATTAATTTCAAAACCACTCCTATCAGCAAATCGTTCTACCACAGGATTGCTCTCATCAACTCAATATCCCAGCGGGGGTCAAGAGGCCCCATCGACGACGGACATATTTGTCAGCTGGTCTTTCAAAAGTGTACCAAAAGCGCTTAAAGCCGCCCCAATGAGCGGACTTTTTCTTGATGGAAATGGCACCGATATTGCTTTCTAATGTGCCCATGAATTTCGACAACTACCAGATGGATAACTTTTACGACGAGCTTTTCGAGGCCCCCGGCAGCCCCCGCGCCAGTGCCGCGCCGTTGATTAACCGTCTCAAAGCCATGCCCCCCGAAGACCTGATGCGCTATCAAAAAGTCGCCGAAGCCGAACTGCTTCAAATGGGCATTACCTTCACCGTTTATGGCAGCAACGAGGGCACGGAAAAGATATTTCCCTTCGACGTGATTCCCCGCATCGTCAACGCCCAGGAATGGGAACAGATTGAAAAGGGACTGGTTCAACGCATCCATGCTTTAAATCTTTTTATCGACGACATTTATCACGGTCAAAAAATTATCAAAGACAAAATTGTTCCAGCGGACATGATTAAGTCTTCCGTGGGCTACCGCGAGCAATGCAAGGGCCTCAACGTGCCCAAGAATATTTGGATTCACGTGACCGGTACCGACCTGGTGCGCGACAACAGCGGCCAGTTTTTGGTGCTGGAAGATAATTTGCGCTGCCCTTCGGGCGTGTCTTACGTTTTAGAAAACCGCGACGTGCTGAAGCGCACTTTGCCCAAAGTATTTCAAAACATGAACGTGCGTCCCGTGGACGATTATCCCCACCGTCTTTTAAACATGCTTCAGTACCTGGCTCCGAATGCGGCCCATCCCCGCATTGTGGTGCTTACCCCCGGCGCTTATAACAGTGCTTATTTTGAGCATGCCTTTTTGGCCCAGCAAATTGGAGCCGAACTGGTGGAAGGCCGCGACCTGGTGGTGATTGACGGCTATGTCATGATGCGCACGACGAAGGGTTTTGAACGGGTGGATGTGATTTACCGCCGTATTGATGACGACTTTTTGGACCCCAATGTTTTTAGATCCGATTCCCAATTGGGCGTGCCGGGCTTGATGGAAGTTTACCGCGCGGGCCGGGTAGCTTTAGCCAACGCCCCGGGCGCCGGGGTGGCCGACGACAAAGCCATCTACACCTATGTACCCGCCATCATTAAATATTATTTGGACGAAGACCCCATCTTGCCGAACGTACCTACCTATATGTGCTGGGACCCGAAGCAGCGCCAGCATGTTTTAGCGAACCTGGACAAGCTGGTGGTAAAAGCCGTGAATCAATCCGGCGGTTATGGAATGTTGGTCGGCCCCCACGCCACCCAATCGGAGCGGGAAAAATTTGTGGAGCTCATTAAGACGAATCCCCGCGACTATATTGCCCAACCCACCCTGGCCCTTTCCCGGGTGCCTATCATTGTGGATGACCACTTCGAGGGCCGTCATGTGGACCTTCGCCCTTACGTACTATATGGAAAGAGTATTTATGTGATGCCCGGCGGTTTAACCCGCGTTGCGCTGAAAAAAGGCTCTTTAGTGGTCAATTCTTCCCAGGGCGGCGGCAGTAAAGACACCTGGGTATTAGGTGAAGCTGCGAAGAAGAAAACATGATTTACCACGGAGTACACGGAGTTCTCAGAGTGAGGCTTAAAACAAAGGCTAAAATGATGGGTTTTAACAAAAATCTTTTAAACTCTGTGTACTCTGTGAACTCCGTGGTTAAAAAGGAAGTGCCTCTATGTTAAGCCGTCTGGCCGACTCCTTTTACTGGATGAGCCGTTACATTGAGCGCGCGGAAAACGTGTCGCGCTTTATCGACGTCAACGTCAACCTGATGCTCGATTCCCCTTTAGCCGAGGACACCGAACAATGGTTCCCCCTGGTGACCACCAGCGGTGATGAGGTGGACTTTAAAGCCCGTTACAACAATGCCGCCACCCGCGAGAACGTCATTCACTTTCTGGTGGCCGACAAGCAAAACCCCAACTCGATCTATTCCTGCCTGCAGGCCGCCCGGGAAAACGCCCGCACCATGCGCGAATCCATCTCCAATGAGATGTGGGAACAGCTCAACACCTTTTACCTCGTGGTCAAAAGCTACATGCATAAACCCCTGGACGCCGACGACCTTTACTCCCTCTGCCGCCAGATACGCCTGGCCAGCCACACCTTCGTCGGCATCACGGACCAGACCATGTCGCACGGCGAGGCCTGGAGCTTCATGCGCCTGGGCCGCATGTTTGAAAGGGCGGACAAAACCGCCCGCATGTTGGACGTGAAATATTTTATCCTTCTGCCCAAAGTGGAAGACGTGGGCACGCCCTATGACGCCATTTTGTGGACCTCGCTTTTAAAATCTGCCAGCGCCGCGGAGATGTACCGCAAAAAACACAGCCACATTCAACCCGACAAGGTCGCGGAGTTTCTCATTCTGGACCGGGAGTTTCCCCGCTCCATGCGTTTCTGCCTGACCCGCGCCGAGGAATCCCTTCACTTTATTACGGGCACCCCCGCCGGCACCTACGCCAACCCGGCGGAACAGCAGCTGGGCCGCCTGCGGAGCGAGCTGGACTATGCTAATATCCGTGAGATTATCAAAAACGGTTTGCACGAATACCTCGATCAGTTCGAGGCGAAGTTAAATTTATCGGGAGACGCTTTGTTCGCCACACTTTTGGCGATGCAGCCCATACCGGGTTTCCCCGTGATTAAAAGGAATGAGCAATGACATTTTGTCTCGCCATGAAAGTTAGAGAAGGCCTGGTGGCCCTGGCCGACACCCGCATCACCAGCGGCACCGAGCCCATTACGGGCAAGAAAGTTTCCATTCACCAAAACGGAAACCATTCTTTATTTTTAATGACCTCGGGTTTACGCTCGGCCCGCGACAAGGCGTTGACCTACTTCAATGAAGACTTAGAACAGAACCACCACAACTACGACAAGCTTTACAAAGCGGTCAACGCTTTCTCGGCCCAGATCCGCCAGGTGGCTAAAGAGGATAAAGAAATTCTGGAGGCCAGCGGCTACCAGTTCAACCTGATGTCGATCATCGGCGGTCAGTTGTCGAAAGATTCGGAACACAAACTTTACCTGGTTTATCCCCAGGGCAACTGGGTGGAGGTGACGGAGAGCACGCCCTATTACGCCATCGGCGAATCCAGTTACGGAAAGCCCCTGATTGACCGGGCCCTTCATTATGAGACCACTTTAGAAATCGCCATGAAGCTGGGATACCTGGCTTTTGAGGCCACCCGCACCAGCGCCACGGACGTGGATTTTCCCATTGATATGGTGCTTTACCGCAAAGACTCCTTCAAAATGAATGAGATTCGCTACGAACGGGAAGACTTGGCCACAGTTACCGAATGGTGGAAAACCAGGGTCCGGGAAACCGTGGAATTGTGTCCTTCGGATTGGGCGAAAGCCGCTTTAGATAAAACGAAGATAAAATAAAGGCAATTAACCACGGAGTACACAGAGGGCACGGAGTAAAATCTAAGGAAATTCTTTAATTTTCAAAGTCTTACTCCGTGCCCTCTGTGTACTCTGTGGTGAAAATTTGGTTCGAGAGGCAGTTATGCATTTTGAAGTCAAACACACACTCCATTACGTTTACAGTAAAGAGATTTTCTTGGAACCCAACGTGGTTCGTCTTCGTCCCCGTGACGACTTCAGCCAGAAGCTAGAATCTTTTGAACTAACTGTGTCCCCCGTGCCTCTGGGCCACTCCGACTCGCTGGATATTTTTAACAATCATCAGAGCGAGCTTTGGTTCGCGGAAAAACAATCCAACCTGACGCTCAAAACCCATTTCAAAATCAATACCATTCTCGGCAACCCTTTTCACTATTTGGTCACTGATCCGCAGGTATTAAAACTACCCGCGAAATATTCCGCTGAAAACAAAATGGCAATGGCGCCTTACCTGCACCGCGTTCATCCCGACGCCGCGGTGGACGAGCTGGCGCAAGTTCTTCTGAGCGAAAGCGACAACAACACGCTGAACTTTTTGTATCACATGACCGATTACATTCACCGCAACATTCAACAGACGATTCGCGCGGTCGGCGACCCCTTGACCCCCAACAAAACCCTTCGCCGCAAAGAAGGCGCCTGCCGGGACCTGGCGGTTTTATTTGTGGATCTTTGCCGGGCTTTGGGATTGGCGGCCCGCTTTGTGTGCGGTTATAAATATGAGCCAGGCGCCAGAGACAGTCACGAGCTTCACGCCTGGGCGGAAGTTTATATGCCCGGTGCGGGATGGAGAGGCTACGACCCCAGCCTGGGGTTGGCGGTCGCCGATCATCACATCGCTTTAGCCGCGGGGCCCACCCCGCAGGATGCAGCTGCGTTATCCGGTACCTTCCGGGGTACCGAAGTTTTGACCCGCTTGGATTATGAAGTTGAGATTAAATCACTGGAACCGGCAAAAAAATAGCGCCCAAGGTTACCCAGGGGCGCTTCAAATTCTCAAATACAGCTGCAACTGAATTACTTGTGAGCGGCTACTTTTTTCTTAGTCACCTTGCGATAAACGATCGGCGTGCTGACACCTTTGGTTTTGGTATGTTTTTCCGCGGCTTTCTTTTCGGTATGGTCCAAAGCCTTATTGGAAATCTTTTGACGCCAGCCCTTGGCTTCGGTCTTGCTCCAGGTTTTGGTCACATCTTCCGTCGCGATCAAGACCAAGTAAGAACTCGGAGTTTCCTCCATCACGATTCCCACTTGATTCTCATTGTGGTTCATCACTTCATCGCCAACACGAATTTTAAACGGCATCTATATCTCTCCCAATCTCTTCAACAAAGCCACGCTTAGTCGTGGGCCTCTTCCGGTTGGCTGCTTTTCGCCGGAAATTCGATTAATGGTGCGACTGTCCGGCACAGCCTCGTCAAGAGCCGGATATCAAGAATACTCCTCCCACCCCCGAAATATCCAGACTTAGTGGATTTCCACACCTTCGACTTTTATACTGCACCCCACATATAGGGGATTTTCATTAGAATCCTCACAATTTTAAGGGAAAATCTTGAGCTCCACACCGCACGAAATATCCGAAACCGGCCTTAACGGACTGACCGTCGCCTCCTTCGAAAGCCGCCAGGGTAAGGAAATGGAAAGCCTCATCAGCCGCGCGGGCGGCAATGCCCGGGTCGCCGCTTCCATGCGGGAAATTCCCATCGCTGAGAATCAGCAGGCTTTTGATTTTTTCGAGAAGCTCCGCCACAACCACTTTAATGTGGTGGTTCTTTTAACCGGTGTGGGCACCCGGTCTCTGCTTCAAATCCTCGAGGAAAAATATCCGGCCAGCCAGATTCAAAACGTGTTTAAAACCACCACGCTTGTCGCCCGCGGACCTAAATCCGCCAAGGCTTTAGTCGACGCGAACCTGAAGGCGACGCTCACTGTGCCCGAACCCAACACCTGGCGCGAGGTCGTGGCCATGATGGAAGAGCACAAGTGCATTAAAAATCTCGCCATCGCGGTTCAGGAATACGGCGTGTCCAATCCGGAGTTTTTGCAAGCCCTTCGGGACAAGGGCGCCAAGGAAGTGATCAGTGTGCCTGTTTACCGCTGGGCCTTGCCAGAAGACATCAAACCTCTTACTCGCTTGATTGAGACAATCATTAGCGGCGAGGTACATGTGCTTCTCATTACCAGTGCCCAACAAATCAACAACACGTTGGAAGTGGCTAAAGGCCTGGGCCTGGACAGGAAACTAATCGAAGCCTTTTCACGCGTGGTCATTGGTTCCATTGGGCCTATCGCCAGTGAATCTCTTCGGGCCAAAGGCATTGAACCCGATTTTGAACCTGAGCATGGCAAGATGGGTTTTCTAGTAAAAGATGCCGGTGAAAAAGTCCGGGCCCTTCTCAAAAAGAAAACTATGGGACGGATTCATGCCACCTTTTCTTCTTCCGGTCGCCCTCTTTCTCTAAATGATAGTTTATTCATCAAAGCCTGCCGCCAGGAGCATGTGGAACGTACTCCACTTTGGATTATGCGCCAGGCGGGCCGTTACCTGCCCGAATACCGGGCCATCCGCTCTACCGTTTCTTTTTTAACCCTTTGCAAAAGGCCCGACCTGGCCGCCGAAGTCACCGTATCGGCCCAGGAAGTTTTGGGGGTCGATGCCGCCATTCTTTTTGCCGACATTCTTTTAATCGCGGAGCCCCTGGGCTTTCAACTGGAATTCGCTGAAACGGGCGGACCGGTTATTTCCAATCCCTTCCGGGGCGCGCAAGATTTAGCTCGGCTTCAACAATTCGACAGCGTGAAAGAACTCAGTTATGTGATGGACGCGGTCGGCTTAATCCGCCGCCGTCTCCAACCTCATATTCCCCTGATTGGTTTCGCGGGCGCTCCTTTTACCTTGGCCTCTTATTTAATTGAGGGTCACGGTTCCAAAGATTACTTCCACACCCGCGCCGTCATGGAAGGCGACTTTCAGGTTTGGGATGAATTAATGAAACGTCTGGTGTCGGCCACCATTTCCTATTTAAACGGCCAGGTCGCCGCCGGCGCCCAGGCCCTTCAGTTGTTTGATTCCTGGGTGGGCATTCTGTCCCCCGACGAGTACAAACGTTTTGTTCTGCCTTATGTTCAACAGCTCATTAAGGGCCTCAAACCAGGCGTTCCGGTCATTTACTTCGGCACCGAAACCGCGCCCTTTTACCCCTTTCTTAAACAAACGGGCGCCAGCGTGATTGGCGTAGATTGGCATACCCAGATTGATGAATCCTGGAAACAGTTAGGCAATGTGGCGGTGCAGGGAAATCTGGACCCCAACGTACTTTTGACCACACCCGAAAAGGTCCGTGAGGAAACCGAAAAAATCTTGCGTTTAGTGAACGGCAAACCCGGCCACATTTTTAACCTGGGTCACGGCATTTTGCCCAGCACCCCCATGGAAAATGTTCACGCCATGATTGAAACTGTTAAAAATTGGAAAACATAAGAATGGTTAACCACGGAGTTCACAGAGTACACAGAGTGAACCCTGAAACCAAAAAATGGGAATCTAAAGATTTAGTTTTAACTCTGTGAACTCCGTGGTTAAAAGAGGTTTAATGTGAAATATGATGCGGTACTTCTAGTCGGCTTTGGCGGACCCGAAAAGCCCGAGGACGTTCTGAAATTTTTAGAAGACGTGACCCATGGCCGTAACGTTCCTCCTGAACGATTAAAGCTGGTCGCCAAACAATATGAACAGATCGGCGGCACTTCGCCCTACAACCGCCTTACCCGCGAACAAGCCCAGGCGTTAGAAAAATTATTGAAGGCCCGTGGACTGGATATTCCAGTAGTTGTGGGCTTTGCCCATTACGCTCCCCGCATCGCCGACACCTTGATGGATTTAGCCAAGCAGGGTAAAACGAAAATCTTTGCTATTGTCATGGCCCCGCACCGCAGCCCAGCTTCTTACGACAAATATGTGAACAAGGTTACTGACGGCTTAAAGGCCATTGGTGAAGCCGGTTTAACCGTTCCCGAAATTACTTATGCTCCCAGCTGGCATACCCGGCCCGGTTTTATCAAAGCCATCGTGGATAACGTCAACGAGGCTTATGCCCAACTCAGCCCCGCGGAAAAAGAACGGCATCGCGCGGAATTAATTTTTACCACCCACAGCATTCCCCGCCGAATGGCACACGAGTCTCCTTACTCGCTACAGTTCGAGGAAACGGCCCAGCAGGTGATGAAGCACATCGAGATTCCCTATTACCAAACCGCCTACACCAGCCGCAGCGGAAAACCGGAAGAAGCCTGGCTGATACCGGACCTGGGAGATTTTATTGAGGCCCGCACCTATGAGACTTTATCCGCCTGCGTGGTGGCGCCTATCGGCTTTTTGGTGGATCACGTGGAAGTGCTTTACGACATCGACACCCTGGCCCAGGAAAAAGCCAAATGGAAATCCCTGCACATGGTTCGCGCCAAAACCGTCGGCACCCATCCTTCCTTTATCGCCATGCTGGCGTCCTTAGTGGAAGAATCCCTTACATGAACCCGTTAAAAGTAACGGTGATCGGTGCCGGAATCAGTGGATTAGCGACGGCTAACCGGTTGTTGGAGCTTTCGAAAGAAAAAAACATCCCTCTTGAGTTGAACATTCTGGAAGCCGGGAAAAAAGCCGGCGGCACCCTCAGCACCATTGAAAAAGACGGCTTTCTTATGGAAGAAGGCCCGGACTGTTTCATTACGGACAAACCCGCCGCCCTCAACTTAGTGAAACGCCTCGACATGGAATGGCAGTTGATGCGCACCAACACCGACCTGAAACAATCTTTCATCCTCAAGGGCAACAAACTTTACCCCATACCCGAGGGCTTCTATTTATTAGCCCCTTCCCGGCTGATGCCTTTAATGACCACTCCTTTACTATCGATCTGGGGCAAATTGCGCGCCGCTTTTGAGCCTTTCATCAAGGTCCGCCGCGACCCACAGGACGAAAGCGTGGGAGCCTTTGTGAAAAGACGCCTGGGCAAAGAAGTGTTTGAATCCCTGGCCCAACCCCTGATTGGCGGCGTTTATAACGCTGACCCGGATGACCTAAGCCTCAATGCTGCCATGCCCCGGTTTAAAGAAATGGAAATCAAATATGGTTCTCTTTTAAAAGCCCTTGCCGCCCGCCGTTTAAATAGCCAGGAACAGGTTTCAGGCGCCCGTTACTCCTTATTTGTAACCCTACAAAAGGGCATGCAAACCTTAACCGATACGCTTCTATATAGAATCCCCTCCGAATCCCTTTGGCTGGAAACCCCAGTGAAGTCTTTAAAGCAAAACGAGAACAAAAGCTGGACCATTGAAACCGAGGGACGCGCCCGGGAAGCCGACGCGGTAGTGCTAGCCCTGCAACCTGCCAAAATGCTTCCTTTGATCGGCCATCTGGACAAAGAATGGCAAAAACTCTTATCCGGCATTCCCGCCCATGATTCCGCCACGCTCAATTTGGGCTTTCGCCGCAAAGATATTGGCCATGCTTTGGATGGTTTTGGTTTTGTGGTTCCCGCTAAAGAAAAGAAACTCATTCTGGGCTGTACCTTTTCGAGCCAAAAATTCTTTGGCCGCGCTCCCCATGACTTTGTGTTGATTCGAGTCTTTTTAGGGTCCGAAGCCGTGGCCCAATTAAAAACCCAGGGCGAAGAGGCTATCGTGAAAAAAGTCATCGAGGAATTAACCCCCATCCTCAGCTTAAAGAACGAACCGGTGGTTCATCATCTAGCGGTTTATAACGCCGCCATGTCTTATTTTAGACCCGGTCACTTAAGCCAATGCTCCCGCCTGGAAGATAAAGCCTCGGAGCAAAAGGGTTTATATTTAGCGGGTAATGGTTTGAAGGGCGTCGGCATCCCCGATTGCGTCGCCGTGGGCGAGGCCGCCGCGGAAAAGATATTCAAGGATTTG
>Ga0206815_1076_pt1 | contig 28047 bp, 24 predicted proteins | sample Alteio_BWOrgCont_91_FD_152864 | JGI IMG/M metagenome (GOLD analysis project Ga0206815, IMG submission 152864) | Enriched cells from forest soil in Barre Woods Harvard Forest LTER site, Petersham, Massachusetts, United States -... | ecosystem: Environmental > Terrestrial > Soil > Temperate forest >...
TTGGAACATTGTCCGCAACTAATTGATTTTGTTGAGGTAACCAAAAGACGAGAAGGCGCGTCACATGCTACGATATAACATCCAATGACCTATCAGACTACGATTGCAAGGCCTGTCGCTACGTCGGGTGTGGGCTTACACACGGCGGTGAAGTCCCGCTTAAAACTTGTGCCTGCCCCTGCCGGCACGGGAATTGTGTTCCGCCGAGTCGACCTGGACGATTTTGAGATTGAGGCGCACGTCCGCAACGTGGCGCGGGTCAGCTACGCGACCAGTTTGATGAAGAAAGGCGTGCTGCTCTCTACGACCGAGCATTTGCTGGCGGCCCTTTATTCTTGCGGCGTCGATAATGTGTACGTGGAGCTGGATGCGCTGGAATTGCCGATATTGGACGGTTCCGCGCAGCCGTTCATTGAAATGCTGCAGCAAGCCGGGATTCGGCGGCTAAGAAAGCGCCGGCGATATTTGAAGGTCGTCAAGCAACTGGAGGTCTCGGAAGGCGATCGGCGGATCGGAATCTATCCCGCGGACGATTTCCAGGTCCGGTGTTTCGTGGAATATGCGCATCCGGCGGTGGGCGCGCAGGAAGTTTCAATGCGCGTGGGACGCGAATCGTTCAGCCGGATTCTGGCTCCAGCGCGGACGTTCGGCTTCGTGCAGGATTTTGAGGGGTTGCGACGCATGGGACTGATCCGCGGCGGCTCGCTCGAAAATGCCATTGTGCTCAATGAGAGCGGCGTGATGAACGGCCCGCTGCGTTTCCCGGATGAATTTGGTCGGCACAAGGCGCTCGATCTGATTGGCGACCTGGCGCTCGTCGGGCATCCGCTGCTGGCACGCGTGGAAGCCTATAAAGCGGGCCACGCGTTGCACACTCAGCTGGTGACCAAGCTCCTCGCGGATTCCTCACTGTGGACCGAAACATACGACGAAACTCCCTCCCACCATCGCCAATTGCGCGCCGAGGCTTCAGTTTCCGCCTGACAGGATCGACCTTTCCAATTTTAAGAAATTACAGGTATTCCATTTGGAGCGCGTGCCGCTGTGTTCTTATTGTCAAACCGGCGCGAACCGCTGACAATGCTGGTATGTCAACTTCCGATCTCGCCGTAGTCATTCTGGCCGCCGGCAAGGGCACGCGCCTGAAGTCTAATCTGGCGAAAGTGTTGCACCGTTCGGGTGGGCGGCCGCTTATTGAGCACGTGATTCGCGCCTGCCAGTCGCTTAAAGCGCGCGAGATTGTCGTGGTGATCGGCCACCAGGCTGCAGAGGTGACGGCAGCGATTGCGGTGTCCGGCGTGCGAACGGTGTTGCAGCAGCCGCAGCGCGGCACGGGTCACGCCATGCTGGTAACGCGTCGCGCGATTCCTCCGAGTGTGAAGTTTGCAATCCTGCTGCCGGGTGATGCACCGTTGATCCGCACCGAAACGCTGGCCGCCCTGTTACGAGCCCATAAAGAAACCGGCGCCGCCGCTACGATTCTTTCGGCAGAGTTGGAAAATCCAGCGGGCTATGGCCGCATTGTGCGCGGTGACGACGGCTCGGTGAGCGCGATTGTTGAGGATTCGGCGCTGGCTCAGGATCAGCGCGGCATCCGCGAGATTAATTCCAGCATTTATTGCTTTTCGCTCGATAAATTATGGCCGTGCCTGGCGTCGCTTCGGCCGCAGAACGTGCACAAAGAGTTGTACCTCACCGATGCCATCGCGCTATTGCGGCAGAAGGGCGAAAACGTACAAGCCGTCATGGCCGCTGATGCTGACGAAGTGCTGGGTTGCAACACGCGTGCGGACCTGGCTGCGGTAGACGTTGTGTTTCGCCGCCGCAAACGCGCCGCCATCATGGATGCGGGCGTAACCATCGAATTGCCCGAGACCGTGCTGATTGATCCGGAGGTGATCGTGGGCGCGGACACGCGCATCGAACCGTGCGTGCAACTGCTTGGCAAGACACGGATTGGAGCGGCGTGCACGATTCGTACCGGCAGCGTGCTGTCCGACGCGGTGCTTGAGGAGAATGTGCTCGTGAAACCGCACTCTATAGTGGTTTCCAGCCACCTATCGCGGGGCACGCAGGTCGGTCCTTTCGCGCATCTGCGGGACGGTGCGCGCCTGGAGAAAAATGCGCGCGTTGGAAATTTCGTGGAAGTAAAAAAGAGCGTGCTGGGCGAGGACGTAAAATCCATGCACTTGAGCTATCTGGGCGACGCACGCATCGGCGCGGGCACGAATATCGGCGCGGGCACAATTACGTGCAACTACGACGGTGTGAACAAAAATCCCACAACGATCGGCAAACGCGTTTTTATCGGCAGTAACTCGGCGCTGGTTGCACCAGTTCGTGTAGGCGATGGCGCCTACGTGGCCGCCGGCTCGACGATTACCAATAACGTGCCACCTGACGCCTTAGGAATAGGCCGAGGACCGCAGGTAAATAAACCGGGTTGGGCTGCGGCGCGCAGGCGCGCCATGGCGGCAGCCGCCAAACCCACGAAACCGGGATCGCGCAAGAAATCGAAATCCGCGGTAAGTCGACGCAAGCCCCGCAAGGCAGGCAGACGGCGATAGATTCATTTACGCAGGACCGGAGGAGATTTCTTCCGAACCGCTCTCCTTCTATATTGCCGAACGTCGAAGAAGGCAGTGAACTGCGTTGCGGCGTGGAATTTCCGCGGCCGCCAGTCTTAACGGGGGATGCATGAAGAAAACATTACTTGTGAGCGCGGGCTTTGCTCTTTGTTTGTTTTTATGGTTTGGGGCATTGCACGGGCAGGCTCGAAACTCGGATTCTCAGAAGCCTCAATACTCGGGGAAAAATCTGATTCGTCCCGAGAATTACCGGGAATGGATATTTCTTTCCTCCGGCCTGGGAATGAGCTACAACGCCTCCGCCGGGGGCTCTGAACAATTCACAAACGTGTTCGTTCCGGAGTGGACCTATCGTCAATTCCTGGCTAGCGGAAAGTGGCCGGACAAGACCATGTTCGTCGTGGAGGAGCGCGGCTCACAGAGCAGAGCTTCCATTAACAAGGCAGGACACTTTCAGGCTGACTTCGCGGGAATGGGCGTGGAAGTGAAAGACGAGAGCCGATTCCCCGAGAAGTGGGCGTACTTTAATTTCGGGGCCGATACCAAGATAGCGGAAGCAAACTCAAAAGCCGCGTGCTGGCAGTGTCACGACGATAATGCCGCGGTGGAACACACCTTTGTGCAATTCTATCCGACGCTGAAGCCCGTGGCGCAGAAGTTCGGCACGTATCGCGCTTCGGCGGAAGATGCCTCGCCGCAAAAATAAACAGGTTCAGACAGAAGTGATTTTTGGAGTGAACCGCACCGACGTAACGTAAACGGAAGACAAATCCCGAATGTGTTAAAATGCGCGCATGGAGGAAATGCGCGCAATGAAATTTGGCGTGGTCGTGTTTCCGGGATCGAACTGCGACCATGACGCCTACCATGCCCTGGGCCAGGTCTTCCACCAGCCGGTCGAATATATTTGGCATCGATCCGAACAAGTTAAGAATTTTGACGCGATTATTTTACCCGGCGGATTTTCCTATGGCGATTACCTGCGCACCGGCGCCATTGCGCGATTTTCTCCGGTCATGCGGGCGGTGGACCAGTTTGCGCGGGCGGGCGGTCTGGTTTTGGGCATCTGCAACGGTTTCCAGATTCTGTGCGAAGCGGGGCTGCTGCCGGGCGCGTTGACACGCAACGCCGGCCTGCGCTTCAGTTGCCGCCAGGTACACGTTCGCGTCGATTCCACAGATACACCCTTCACCTCGGCAGCCCGGTCCGGAGAAGTGTTGCAAATTCCCATCGCGCATGCCGACGGAAATTATTTTTGCGATGCCGCAACGCTCGCCGAGTTGGAACGCAATCGCCAGATTGTGTTTCGCTACACCACACCCGAGGGACGCGAGGACGCGGCAGCCAATCCGAATGGATCGCTCGCAAACATCGCCGGCATCTGCAATCGCGAGCGCAACGTGGTGGGACTTATGCCGCACCCGGAGCGCGCCGTGGAGGCGACGCTCGGTTCGACCGGCGGACTGGTCATTTTCCGGTCGCTGCTTGAATCACTGACGCAGCGGACCGCGGTTCCGGCTCGCGCGAGCGTTCCGGCATAACTTTTCGGAGATATTCAATCGAACCAAATTTCCTCGCGGCGTTTATCCCTACGCCTAACTGGGACTCGGATTGAGAGCACGCTGATTTTATTGATTGTTTGAATCGCCGGACCACAATCTGATGCTCGATATCGAAATCAAGATCACACCCGAACTGGCGGCCGAGCACGGACTCAGCTCCGAAGAGTACGCGCGCATCCAGAAAATTCTGGGGCGCGATCCGAACATTACCGAACTGGGCATTTTCAGCGTCATGTGGAGCGAGCACTGCTCGTATAAATCCAGCAAGGTGCATCTGCGCAGGCTGCCCACAAAGGGGCCGCAGGTATTACAGGGACCTGGCGAAAACGCAGGCGTGGTGGATATCGGGGACGGCCTGGCTGCGGCGTTCAAAATGGAATCGCACAATCATCCAAGTTATGTGGAACCGTTCCAGGGCGCGGCGACTGGAGTGGGCGGAATACTTCGCGACATCTTCACGATGGGCGCGCGGCCGATCGCCGTTCTCGATTCGTTGCGGTTTGGGCCGATCGCGGCGTCTCCGGAAAAAATGGATGAGGAAGCCATCGCGCGCAACCGCCGGATCCTCGATGGCGTGGTGCGCGGCATCGCGCATTATGGCAACTGCTTTGGCGTGCCGACGGTTGGCGGTGAAGTGCATTTCGAACCATGCTATTCAGCGAACCCGCTGGTGAATGTGCTGGCGCTGGGGATCGCGAAAAAAGAAGATCTGTTTTTCGCCAAGGCGCGCGGCGCCGGCAATCCTGTGATTTATGTCGGCGCGAAAACGGGACGCGACGGCATTCACGGCGCGTCACTGCTGGCCTCGGCGGAATTCAGCGAAGAATCGGAACAAAAGCGTCCCAACGTGCAAGTGGGCGATCCCTTCATGGAAAAACTCCTGCTGGAGGCCTGCCTTGAAGCCATGCAGACCGGCGCGATCGTGGCGATCCAGGATATGGGCGCAGCGGGACTCACCAGCACATCCTGCGAAATGGCGTCGCGCGGAGGGTTGGGGATTGAGATTGAACTGGCACGTGTGCCGCAGCGCGAATCGGGAATGTCGCCATACGAAATGATGTTGAGCGAATCGCAGGAGCGCATGCTGCTGGTCGCCGAGCGCGGCCGCGAGCAGGACGTGCTTGCGGTATTCGCGAAGTGGGGGCTGGACGCGGTCGAAATCGGGCGCGTTACCGAAGATGGCCTGTTGCGCGTGCGGCATCACGGACAGATCGCCGCGGAAATTCCCGCGCACGCGCTGGCCGAGGAAGGACCTGTGTACCAGCGTCCTCTCGCAGCGCCGAAGCCCGCTGAAAATGTGCGCCTCGTGAAATTTGCCACTGCGAACGCGAGTGCGGACTTCACGGAAGAATTTCGCCGATTGCTGGCCGCACCGGCAATCGCCTCGAAGCACTGGATCTGGGAACAGTACGACTACATGGTGCGAACGAATACGCTCGAAGGGCCGGGGGCGGGAGATGCGGCGGTGGTACGCATCAAGGGCACGAAACGCGCGCTTGCGCTTTCGAGCGATGGCAACGGGCGCTGGTGCCGGCTTGATCCATTTGCCGGGGCGCAGTTGGCCGTTGCCGAAGCCGCCCGCAACGTCGCTTGCTCGGGCGCGAAGCCTTTGGCTGCGACGAACTGCCTGAACTTCGGCAACCCGGAAAAACCGGAAGTCATGTGGCAATTCAGCCGCGCCATCGATGGCATCGCGGCGGCGTGTACCGCGCTCGAAATTCCCATCACCGGCGGCAACGTGAGTTTTTACAACGAAACGCTGGGCCGCTCGATTGACCCAACGCCGGTGCTCGGAGTGCTGGGAATCCTTGAAGACGCGTCGCGGGCGCTGGGCATGGGGTTCCGCGCGGAAGGCGATATAGTCCTTCTGCTTGACGGTCACCCTAGCGGCTTCTGGGCAGTCACTACGGGTGGTGGAAAAGTGACACGATTTCCGTTGCGCGCGACGACAGCCGACTCGGCCTTACAGTCACGAGAATTTTCTTCCTCCGAATATGCTCGCACGATCCACGGGATAGTGGCCGGCGCGCCACCTGCCATCGATCTCGCCGCGGAAAAGCGGCTGATTAGGCTCCTGAATGTACTGGCGGGCGAAGGCCTGTTGCAATCGGCGCACGATGCGAGCGATGGCGGTTTGGCTGTGACGCTTGCCGAATCGTGTTTCGCGAGCGATGGATTTTCCGCAAAAACTTCGCTCGCGAGTGATGAGCCGGTCGAGGCTGCGCTGTTCGGCGAACGTGGTGCGCGCGCCGTCGCATCAGTTACTCCGGGAAACCTTGCCCGTGTGCTGTCGTTTGCGGCACAATATGACGTGGTGGCACACGAAGCAGGCCGAGTCACCCGCAGCAGTGAATTCCGCATCGAACTGAATGGCCGGGCAATCGTGAGCGCCGAGGTTCCCTCCCTCGCCGCTGCCTGGTCTGGATCGCTCGAGCGGCTCCTGCACAGCTAGCGACCTCCGAAAGGCTGAATGAGTGGTCTAGTCGAAATCGATAACGATCGCTTCCACGATCATTGTGGCGTGTGCGGCGTCTTCGGCCATTCCGAAGCCGCGAAGCTCGCCTATCTGGGTCTGTATGCATTGCAGCATCGCGGCCAGGAATCGGCCGGAATCGTTTCAAGCGACGGCCATGATCTGCATGTGGAAAAAAGTATGGGGCTGGTGGCTGACATTTTTCAGCCCAACGTGCTGGCACGCCTTCCTGGTGACGCGGCCCTCGGACACACGCGCTACTCGACCGCCGGCGATACCTCGCTGATGAACGCGCAGCCCATCGTCATTGATTGCAACAAAGGCAAGCTCGCACTGGGGCACAATGGCAACCTACCGAGCGCCGGGAAATGGCGGCGCACCCTCGAGCATCGGGGCTCCATCTTTCAGACCACCAGCGACACGGAAGTGATCGTGCACTTGATCGCGCGCAGCCAGGCGCGAAACCTTTCCGGCGCTCTTGCCGATGCGCTCAATCAAGTGGAGGGCGCTTATTCGCTTCTGATTCTAACGCGTGACGAAATGTACGCGCTGCGGGACCCGCGCGGTTTTCGTCCTCTGGCGCTCGGTAAACTGGACGGCGCGTGGATTGTGGCTTCGGAAACCTGTGCGTTCGATCTGCTGGGCGCAACGTATGTGCGCGACATCGAGCCGGGTGAAATGCTGCGGATCAGCCGGGCGGGAATCGAGTCGCTGCGCTTTACGGCGAAAAAACCTCTGCAGCAGTGCATTTTTGAGCACGTTTATTTCGCGCGGCCCGATAGCCTGGTTTTCGGGCGCGTCGTGGAGCGCAGCCGGGAGATGCTGGGACGCCTGCTGGCGCGGCAGCATCCCGTGCCGGCGGACCTGGTCGTTCCGGTTCCTGATTCGGGTGTGCCCGCGGCCATCGGTTACGGCCTTGAATCGGGTTTGCCTTTCCGCATGGGCTTGATTCGCAATCATTACGTGGGCCGCACATTCATTGAACCGCAGCAGACGATCCGCGATTTCGGAGTGAAGCTGAAACTTAATCCCGTGCGTGGTTTGCTTGAGGGCAAACGCGTCGTGCTGGTGGACGATTCGATCGTGCGCGGCACGACCAGCCGCAAGATCGTGCGCCTGGTGCGCGAAGCCGGCGCTGCGGAAGTTCATATGCGCATCAGTTGCCCGCCGACGATTTCCCCCTGCTACTACGGAGTGGACACACCGACGCGCGAGGAACTGATCGCCGCCGATGACTCCCGCCACCGTCCACGGCTCACCGATGAAGAGTGGAGCGGTCTCCAAGGCGCGGTCGAACCGGGAGAGCGGACCGTTGAGGAAATTCGTCGCTACCTCGGCGCTGATTCGCTGGGTTACGTTTCGCTGGAAAATTTACGCAGAGCAGTCGAGGATACCGAGGGCAATTATTGCACGTCATGTTACACGGGAATTTATCCTGTGGATGGAGCGCAGGCCGAACTGGAGTCTCGCGCAGGTGATCGCGAAGCACCGCTGGTCACAGAAATTCAGGGAGCGCCAAATGAACGTTGAAACGAACGTTGACGACAAGACCCCCGCAGTGGTCGCAGCGACCCCCCGCAAACCGACGGTAGGCAAGCTCATCGTGCGGGAGGCGTTGTCCTGGCTGTGGGTCATTCTGGCATTTTTGTTTATTACGGGCACGATTGTTCAGGCCCGTGTAATTCCCTCAGGTTCCATGGAGAACACCTTGCTTGTTGGCGATCACCTGCTGATGAGCCGCTTCGGATATGACGCCGAGGTGCCACTGACGCAACTTCATATGCGTTTGTGGCGCGAGCCGCATCGACAGCAAATCATTGTCTTCCGTGCCCCGCTGCCGGGCACGCCCGACTACATTAAACGCCTTATCGGACTTGCCGGCGACCAGTTGGAGATTCGCGAAGGCGTTGTATACATCAACGGCAAGAAACTGGACGAACCGTACCGCGCTGCACCGCCCAACCCTTTGGATAGCTACGGCCCCGTGACGGTTCCTCCCGGAGAATATTTCATGATGGGCGACAATCGCGACGACTCGTACGACAGCCGCTACTGGGGCTTCGTGCCTCACGACAACATAATCGGCACGCCTGTCATCGTCTATATGTCGATCGACGCCCCGGGCGAGGCCTGGGATCCAGGCCACATCCGCGACCGGCTGTTCACTTACATGAGTGCCATTTTGCATCCCAGCCTGGTGCGCTGGAACCGAATCTTCAAGGTATTTTAATCCTGCTGGGGACCCATCGGCTCCCTCAGACGGCAGAAAGAGTTCCTCATTCATGAATTACGCTGAAGCCGGTGTGGATATTTCACTCGCCGATCAGGCCAAGCAGCGCATCCGGCGCCTGGCTTCGCGCACGTTTACGCGCGGGGTCATCGGTGGTATTGGATCGTTCGGGGGACTATTCGCGCTGGATAAAAAATGGCGCGAACCCGTGCTGGTGTCGAGCGCCGACGGCGTGGGAACCAAGCTGAAGATCGCCGTGGCCACCGGAATTCATTCCTCGGTCGGCGGCGACCTGGTAAATCATTGCGTCAATGACATTCTCACACTGGGCGCGGAGCCGCTGTTTTTCCTCGACTATCTGGCCATCGGCAAGATGGATCCCAACATCGTCGAGCAAGTCGTCGAGGGAATTGCGCGCGCCTGCCACGCCGCGGGATGCGCTTTGATCGGCGGGGAAACCGCCGAGATGCCCGGGTTTTATGCGCCTGGAGAATACGATCTGGCTGGGTTCATTGTCGGCGTTGTGGAGCGCGCAAATTTGAAAAAGACGCAGGGCGTGAAGCCGGGGGACTTGTTGCTCGCCCTGCCCTCGACGGGATTGCACACCAATGGTTATTCGCTGGCGCGCAAACTTATCTTCGAGCATGCAGGCCTGCATCCGGAAACGTATGTCGCGGAGGTGAGCAATAAAATTGGCGCGGAATTGCTGCGTCCGCATCGTTGTTACTGGCCTATGCTCAAAACCACGGTGACGAAGGGCTGGCTTTCCGCCATGGCCCACATTACCGGAGGCGGGATACCTGAGAATCTCCCGCGCGTGCTGCCTCGCGGAGTGCAGGCCGAGATTGAACTGGGTTCCTGGCCTGTGCCCCCGATTTTTTCCTATCTCGCTGGACTGGGAAAGCTCGAACGCGACGAATTACTGCGCACATTTAATATGGGCGTTGGGATGATTTTGGTGGTGCCGCTTGAAAATCACCGCGCTGTGGAAACCGAACTTAAACGCCGCCGCGAGAAATTCTACCGCATTGGCCAGGTACGCCGGGCCGATCCCCGCAAGCCGCAAGTTGTGTTCACCGGCAAACTTCCTTTCTAACCAGCCTGCGCACGCATTGCGCATTTGACATCGAGGACCATCGACGCGTGTTGATTTCGGGATGAGTACGCAGCGGGCTTTGCGCGGCCTTATTTCGATTTACGTTCAGCACACAGATAAGCCAGACTTGTAGAGTTTCTCCAACACCTTTCGCGATTCTCTGGAGGCAACAACTCCCATGGTGAATAAAATTACTGCAGTCCTGTTTGTCGAAACAATTGAACCCTGCCTGGAATTTTGGGTGCGACGACTGGGCTTCGAGAAAACGGTGGAAGTGCCTGACGGGGAAGGGCTCGGTTTCGCCATCCTGCAGAGCGGCGGAGTCGAATTGATGTACCAGACGTACGCCAGTCTGGAAAAAGACATGCCAGGGCTTGCGGGGGAAACGAAACGCTCAAGAAGTTTCCTCTACGTTGAGGTGGCGGACTTCGATACTCTGCTCAAGAAACTCGAAGGTGCGGTCGTCGTGCTTCCAGAGAGAAAGACCTTTTACGGAATGCGTGAAATCGGCGTGCGCGAGCCAGGCGGCCACCTCGTCACATTTGCGCAGAGCGGCGGAGCGCAATAGAAACTCCGGTTGACCTGTAATCGCGCAGGCGATATAAATCGCATCTCTCCGGTCATGCGCCCTGCCGTCGGCCAGCGGGAAACGAGGATTCCCCATGTTCTGCACACGCTGTGGACTGAGGATTGAGGAAGGCGCGCGGTTTTGTCCATCGTGTGGACAGAGCGTCGAAGTCTCAATCCCGGTGCCAACGTCTCCGGCTGGGGCGTCCGTTGGCGCACCGGTGGGGTCTGTGGTGTATGCGGGGTTCTGGCTCCGGGTCGTCGCGCACATCATTGACCAATTGATTCTGGGTATTCCCCTCTTTATCGTGATGCTTGTGCTAATCATGCTCGCGGGTGGATTCCGGATCATGGCACGCCGAGGCGAGATCGGTGCGCCGGACGCGGCGTTCGTGGGCGGGTTTATTCTGACCATCCTGCTGGGAATCGCCATCCTCGTGGTGGCGCAATGGTTGTATTTTGCGGCGATGGAAAGCTCTGCGCGCCAGGCCACGTTTGGCAAAGCGGCGATGTCGCTGCGCGCAACAGACCTCGAAGGCGGCCAGCTCACGTTCAAGCATGCCACCGGGCGCTTCTTCGCAAAAATCATCACCGGCTTGATTCCGCTGGGCATTGGTTACATCATGGCCGGCTTCACAGAAAAGAAGCAGGCCCTGCACGACATGATTGCCGGCACGCTGGTTCTCCGAAGGCTATAAACTTTATTCCCACAAATTCCCGAATGGCGCGTAGGGCGGAGTTGGATGCACTGCGAGGTTATGCTAACGTCTTTCGGTCATGTCACATCGCATAGGCGTGTTGCTTTCGGGCCGCGGATCGAATTTTGAGGCGCTGGCCGACAGCGTTGCCGCCGGTCGTATTCCCAACGCCGAAATTGTATTGGTAGTCAGCAACCGCGAGAATGCGCCCGGTCTCGAACGAGCCAAGGAGCGCGGAATTGCGGCACTCGGGATTCCGTCCAAGGGATTGCAGCGCGAAGCCTACGACAAGCTGGTGGTCGCGGAGTTGCAGCGCGAGCGCGTGGAATTAGTGTGTCTGGCGGGCTTCATGCGGCTGCTGTCCCCGTACTTCGTCTCCTCGTTTCACAATCGCATCATCAACGTTCACCCGTCGCTGCTGCCGTCATTTCCCGGATTGGAGTCACAGCGACAAGCGCTCGAGTACGGCGTGAAGTTCACCGGCTGCACCGTGCATCTGGTGGATGAGAATCTGGATGCCGGGCCGATCCTGGCGCAAGCCGTGGTGCCGGTCCGCGATGACGATACCGACGAAACGCTTTCCGCGCGCGTCCTTGCCGAAGAACATCGCATTTACACCGAAGCGGTGCGGCTGGTGCTCTCCGGCCAATATCGCGTGCAGGGACGCCGGGTGATTGCTGCCACGGGCGCGCAGACGGACTCGTCTTCGAAACAACCATGACCACCCACAAGCAGTTCAAGGCCGTCGACGAGCAGATCGCCTACCTGCGCAAGGGCGCGGCGGAAGTAATTCGCGAAGAAGATTTGCGGGCGAAGCTCGAATCCGCAACAAAAACCGGCAAGCCGTTGCGTGTGAAGCTGGGCGTTGATCCCACGGCGCCTGACCTGCATCTGGGCCACACCGTCGTTCTGCGAAAGCTAAAACATTTTCAAGACCTTGGCCACACCGCGATTTTTCTGGTGGGGGATTTCACGGCCATGGTTGGCGATCCGACCGGCCAGTCCGAAACCCGCCCGCCGCTGACGGCAGAGCAGGTGCAGGCCAACGCGCAGACCTACCTCGAACAGGTCTACAAAATTCTGAGCAGGGAAAATACGGAAGTCCGCTACAACAGCGAATGGCTGGGAAAATTAACCGGGCATGACATGATTCGTTTGTGCGCGCACTACCGCCTGGCGCGCATGCTCGAACGCGAGGATTTTCGCTCGCGCCTCGCGGGCAATCTGCCGATCTCCGTGCATGAACTGCTCTACCCGCTGTTGCAAGCGTACGACTCGGTCGCGCTCGAAGCTGACGTCGAGCTGGGCGCTACCGAACAAAAATTCAATCTGCTGGTGGGCCGCGACATTCAGCGCGAGTACGGACAGGCGTCGCAGGTGGCCCTGACCATGCCGATCCTGGTGGGTCTCGATGGCATGCGCAAAATGTCAAAATCCCTTGGCAACTATGTGGGAATTACCGAGCCGCCCTCGGAAATGTTTGGCAAATTGATGTCCATCTCGGACGCCATGATGTGGCCGTATTTCGAGTTGGTGACGGACCGAACGCCGGAGGAGATCGCGGCGCGCCGAGCCGAAGTGGAATCGGGTGCGGAACATCCGATGGACATGAAGATGTCGCTGGCGCAGGAAATTGTCGGCGGGTTTCATGGAGCTGCAGCAGGGGAAAAAGCTGCCGCGGAATTTCAGCGCATTTTCCGCGATCGCGAAGCGCCTGAAGAGGCGCCCGTCCGCAAGGTGGCCCGCAGTGAAACGAAGCGCCTCACGACGTTGCTCGTGGAATGGCAGCTCGCGGCATCGCGGAGCGAGGCAGACCGGTTGGTGAAACAAGGCGGCGTGGAACTCGATGGCCAGCGTGTTTCCGACGTGAAGGCGGAAGTGGATATGACGACCCCTCGTGAATTTCTTCTCCGCGTAGGCAAGAAAAAATTTCTTCGGATCGTAGTCGAGTGAGTTTTTGTGGCGCCTACGTTTCAGATCTGCGGTGTGGATTCAAGACGTGCCCGCCTGAAGGCGGGCGCTACACAGACCTAGCCCACTTTTCACGCAAGCAGCGACGCGGGCGGTATACCGTCTAGATTGCGCCAGATGAATTTTCGTTCCGTTCCGGCGCGGGATAAAATCTGGCAAAGACCACGGCACTCATCGCCATAACTGCGAATGCCATTACGCTTCCCTCGGGGCCTACCGTGCCGCCGGTGAGCCATGCCGGGCCATGAAACGAAGAGTTCAGGAGATGGCCGGCGGCGACGATGCCACTATTGGGCACGGAGAACAAGTACGTTTCGCCCCAGTCGAACGAAGCGTGCAGCCCCACTGCAAACCATAAATTGCCGGTCCGCCGCAGAGTCAGGCAAAAAAACATTCCGATGACAAACACACTCAGCGCTCCGACGGGTCCTTCACCAGAATTACTAAGATGGAGAGCGCCAAAGGAGGCGGACATAATCGTGGCCGCAGGCCAGAAGCCGAGTCCGGTGGCCATCGTGAATTGCGTGTACCCGCGAAAAAAAAACTCCTCGAAAAATCCCACGCACAGAAAAACCAGGCCCCAAAGGGCGGCATAACCCCACAGAATGGATCCGTGCAGCGCCAGATCACCGAAAGAAAATCCCCCAAAAACTCGGATCAGCGAAATCATCGCCGCAATCATCGCCAGGCCCCAGACAACTCCCTGCCAGAAACGCGCTCGAAAAGCGCCTTCACGGGGCAAACCGTACACACCGAACGGCCGTCGTTCAAGCCTGCCGAGAATTGCCGCGGCTGCAAGGGCCGCGCTCATCGTGATCAATTCCTGAACCAGCGCGCCCGTTGCAGTCATTTCCGAAGAACGCATCGTGGGGAGGTGGATAAAAAGCGCGGCGCGGATTCCGAGCGCGACAAACGCGGAAAAAATGATGATGTAAACGATAAGCCGCCATGCGGCCCGCAATTCGTTTTCGTTCCAGAAAACTGCCTTGACTCCCTGGTTGGACCCGCCGGGCGGGGAGAGCAGAGACCGCCGCTGTGATGCGATCTCAGGCGGAGGCTGGCCAAGTGTCCGGGCCGCATCTTGAGGGTTTAGTTCGGGCATCATGTCATCACTCCGGTTCGCCATGTTCTGCGAGACGCTTGAGTTTCTGAAGATATCCCATATTTCGACGCGCGACGGCGTGGCGGGTCAACAGCCAATCCATGCATTTACCGAAAAAGCCGCGCAGCGCGTACTCACTGCGCATGCGTACAATTGTTATGGGAGTCCCGGCTGCAGGCACTCCGGGTCTCGTCGCTTCCGGCGCGGAGCGCGTGTCAGTTCGCTCGAGTTCCCAGCGTTCCAGGCCCTTGACGCCGTAGCGGTCTTCAAATCGCCATTCAAACAGCTTGGGTCGTTGCATCGCTGTCACTACGGCCGTGTGCGAAACTTCGCGGCGTCCCAGGTGCCCCCTGATACGCACCTTCTGCGAGACGGCGAAATCCGACGCGCCACCCTGCATCTCGAGGCATGCTTGCATTTCAGCACCGTACCAGTAGGGCATACGCTGGGGAACAAAAAAAACAAAGACGCCTTCGACGGAAGCCGCTATTCGGATGGAGGTTTCGACCCGCGCCATAAAGCGGCGTTACTTTATCATGGTTCATAAGGCGTAGCTTGGAAGGTGCGGGGTCCTATAGCTAGCCAGAGTGGCCTGATCCATCTCAGTGGAACGATATGGCTCCGTGGCGAAAACCCAATTCACGGCTCCTCTGGTTGACTATCGGAGCAGCTATGAGTATGAACAACGCGATGCACGACATAACGACAATAAAGTGGCGATTAAGCTTCTGAATCAGCCATGTACCTTTTCCCCTAGATGCTAGCGAGTCATGGATTGCATGCCCGATTAGTAGCCATTCGAAGGATGCAACCAGTAGGAGTTCTGCTGCCGCGACGTAAGAGCGGGTGTTGAGACTCATGTGAAGCATTCTCGCTAGGGAGCCTGTCGCAAAATCGAGCGGAATAGCGACGAGCGCTGAAGGCAAATCTATGAGAAAGAGCAATTTCAAAAAAACCGACTCATATTCGAAGTGAAATGGCCTCCCCGCAAAAACTGTCGCTGAAGACCAGCCGCCTCTTTGCAGAAACTGCGCTAGATCGGGAGCCGGTGGCGACATGTTGGCGAGCACCAAAAGGAACCAGGCTGCGTGTAGAAATACTAAGATCCATGCCAAACGGTTTCTAAGGCAGGCATTAATGAGGCTTGAGAACTTTGGAACGGTAGGCACAATCCTGTCCCTTTCCGCCGAGTATATCCGTTAAGAGTCCTATTCGCACCAGAGAAGTCGAATTTTCAGAAGGTAGCCTATAACCAATCTTGGATTGGTTTACAGGCCGGGCGAATCATCCCACTGGAAATGGAATCGCCGCCGCAGCAAGGACATGGCGGCTGCGACGTTCCTGCACGAACACCACGGCGCGAAGATTGGCTCGATTCCATTCGGGCGCGGCATGCACGTCCACGGTTGCGGAAAATCCCGGCGCGGTCGCATCAAGTTTTCCGACCGCCTCAAGACTACGGACGACGCCGGTGTGTTCGAGCGCGCGGCCCGCATTCTCACCACGCTTCACATCGGAGTGCAGCATGCTTTCCGCGACGACGAGATAAATCTCCGGCTTGTCGCCTGCGGTGGCACCGGCCAGTTGATCGGCCCGGTGGTCTGAATGAATGGTCAGTTTCCCCTTATCGGTCCAGGACAGTTGCATGGGGGATTTGGCGGATGAGCCGGCAGTGAAGATGGCTCGCATGGCGGAGGCCGCAGAGCTTCCCACAAAACCACTGCGGCCATCCACGACCATTTCCGGAGTGTAGACCTGACCGTCACCGAAAGCTTCGGCATATTCGCTTTGGCGCGCCGTCAGGGCCTCGGATGAAAAGGGATCTTTCCAGCCGAGACGATCCCAATAATCTACATGCTCTTCGAGGACGATTAACTCGGCTCCGGGCACGGGTTGGCTGTGCCCCAGGCGCGCCAGAAGGGCGTCGGCAGGCGGGCAACTCGAGCAACCCTCTGAAGTATAGAGTTCCACAAGAACCGGAGTGATGACGACCTGCGTGATGACGCCGGGGGCGGGCGGCGGCGCGGCGGTCTGATTCTTCGCGTCCGCTCGCACAGAGCCTGCAAAGCCTCGCTCACGGGTAACAAGGCCCAGAACCAATACGATTCCCGCGAGCGCGGAAAGGGCAAATGTTCTTGTGCGAACAGTCATACGGAATGTCTCCTGGTGATCCGAACTTCGCACGCATGCCACGAACGAAGAGAGATTCTTCGCTTCGCCTCGGCGCGACCGCTCAGAATGACACCTTAACCTAGTTTGCTACTAGTGTGCCTCGCGCGAACGCCCATAACCGCCAAAATACCACCGCGCGCCGATGGTGGTATAGAGACCGTAAGGACCCGCCGTGCCCAGGTCCGCCAAGCCAACATTGTGATTATACTTGCCCAGCCAGTCCACCTGGTGCTGGGTTACGCGAAATTCGAAATTCCTGGGTAACTCGACGGCTACCCCCACCGCGCGCTCATAGGCGATTGGCGCCATGGAGGCTGTGTACTTGAGCTGCGGGACATTGTTACCAAATGAAAAGGTGGGCGTGAAGAAAAAGAAGACGTGGCGCAGGAAGGTTTTTCCGACGGGCTGCACTTCCAGATAGCCGCTCCACAGATAGCGCGCGTAGGCGTCGCACATGGAATTGGCGCCGCCGGCACTTATGATGACCGCGGATGACTGCGAGCACCGCCCCAGGTCCGGCTCGTTATGCGATGGGGCCACCGCAAAATCAACGTAGCCGCGCAACCAGTTATGCGGAAAGAAGGTCCGTCCTTCGGGCACACCCCAGGAAGGGGACGCCGCTGTGGGCGCAGCGCTGGACGCGACCGTAGCAGTGGCGTCCTGCGCACGGGCGGGAATGGCCCCAAACGCCAGTAGCGCGGACATGAGCAAGACAATTTCTCTGGTGCGATTCGTCAATATGACTCGATTCATCGACTTCATCGACTTCATTGAGGCGATCTCCTTTTTGTTTTGGGCGGCGTTCCGATCCGTTCACTTCACAAATTCGGGCGTTTGACCCCGGGACCACGGATCGTAGGTCTGAGCAAACCGCATGCGCTCATCAAGCGGCGGATGATTGTAGAACCACAATCTCACCGCCGGTGAGGGGTCGGGTTCCTCCAGATCCACTTCGCCCAGGACCTGAAAGGCGTGCGCGGCGACGATCGGAGCGTCAGTGACCAGGCCATGAATGACCTCAAGACCGTACTGGTCGGCTTGATGTTCCAGATGACGGCTGTAGGCGTTTGAAATCGGCGTAAACAGAAAACCGAAGACCGAAAGTAACAGCAGCAAGACCGGCAACGATCCCAGGTCATCCGCGCCGTGAATGCTCCAGGCTTCGCCCCAGCGCGTCAGCATCCAATGCAACACGCGGTATGCGACGTAGAGAAAGATCAGCAGGACAGCGCAGGAAAATAGAATGCCGTCGCGCACGTGGCCCAGGACGTAATGCCCCATCTCGTGGCCAAAAACAAACAGAATTTCATCCGGCGACATGCGCTGGATCGATGTATCCCACACGACCACGCGTTTGGTCTTGCCGAGGCCGGTGGCATACGCATTCACATCTTTTCGTTTCGAGCTGGCGTTCATCTCGAACATGCTGCTTTCCGGAATTTCCAGTCCCGCGCGGTGCACCACGTTCTCAATTCGCGCGGCAAGAGCCGGTTGCGAATTCGCGAGCGGCGTAAACTTGAAGAAAAGGGGATCGAAAATCAACGGCGAGGCCACTGCGCCAAGAATGATCAGCGGAACGGCCACGACCCAGAAATAGAGCCACCAGCGTCGCGGACTCTTGCGCATGGCCGTGTACAGAATCCAAATCACAATCGCGCCGATCGCTACCGTGTACGTTTCGGTCTTGGCCCAATCCGCCATCCAGGATGGCCATCCCTGAATGGATTGCTGGTACTGCAAGGCCAGCCGATGACTCCACAGTGCCGTGGGAAGACTCAGGACATCAAGCGTTAGCAGGAACATCGCCGCGAAAAAAGCCGTCTGCGCGAAACGGTTATCAGTCGCGCGGGAAGCCAGGTCGCGAAACAGGGGAGCAACGCGAAGCTGCAGCAAAAGCAGCAGAAGCAGAAATCCATACACCACATCGATGAAATAGAGTTCGTGGCGGGCGCGGGCGTAGGCGATGGCCTGCTCCGCCTGCGCGGGTGAGAGCGTATAGCCCTGGACCTGGATTGACTGCGGGGATTGGGCGGAGGCGTCTGGAGTGACAGCAGATGGGGGCGCTGGAACCAAGGGTGGCTGTTGCGCGTGACCCGCAGCCGGAAACATGGCAGCAATCAGTAATGCGAATACAAGGGTTGAAACGGTCACCGCGACGCAATCTGTACGGCGTTTCACCTGCTTATCTCCCTTGCCACGTGCGGCGACGCGGCTACGCCAGCGGAATTACTTACCCTTCGCAGCGCGCGAGTATGCTTCACCCGGCATCGGCACGCAAGTGTACCGCCTGATGAGCCGGACCGAGGAGAGATTCCATCTTCGTCGAAGGGGTGCGAGCGTCCCGCGTTTTCTTTAATGTGTGTGGCAATATCGGAGCAACCGCCGGCAAACGCACTACTAGATATTGTATCTTTTCTCTTGACACCACAAGAGAGTAGCTGCAAGATTTCCGCAACTTTCCCGGTTTCTTTCGCCGCTCAAAGAGCCGGACAGGGCGGGCTCATTCCGTAATAGGCATCAGGACCGCAGGGGGGATCATCATGCAATATTTGCCGGGATGGACCGTGCAGTGCATTAATCCGGAATGTCAGGCACGCGGCCACTGGCTGCGTGCCGGCGCTTCTGCAAGCGAGTTCTGCTGTAACTGTCGTGCCCCGCTTCACAACGTCCCGCCCCCGCTGGGGCCGCGCATGAGACTGCGTCCGCGGTCGCTGGGGAGTTACCGGCCGCAGCGCCGTCCGCCGGGGCGTTCGCGGTAGGTGCGGCACTTGACGCAAGTCATCTAGAGGGGCTTAGGCGGAACTCACGAAAAAATGGGCGGAAAAGGAAGAGCGGCCGGTGGGGGGACCGGCCGCTCAAGCTTGGGTTAGTTCTCGGAAGATTCGTGGGATGAAAGCGGCGGTCCTGGCCAAACTGCCTCAATTCTGCATCACAGGCCATCCCCTGCCAGCTCCAACCACAGGACCATTGTGCAATCCAGCCCCGGCAGCGTCCATGGGACTAGGGGTACATTCGTTCAGTACTATCGTACTGCGCAGGAACAGCGCTTTCGCCGTCAAACAAGTGTTGTGACGTTTCGGGACGACAGGGGCCTGATCATCGATACGAAAAGGCTCCCCAAATCGCGCAAAAATCGTCTTCCTTCAGGAGAACTAGCTAAGCCGACATAAAATACCGAGCTTCTTTGCACCCCAGACAAAAGCTACTGCATCAGATAGATGCCAGGGGGCCCTGGCTGAAAGTGAGGTCCATCATGAGTCTTCATTCCAAAGAAACGGTTGGGGTTCGTTACACAGGCCGGGCGGCGCTTGACCGCGATCCACAGGAAGATGTGTTGGAATATACGTGTCCGCATTGCGGTGGACATGGCATGAAAAACGCACGACGCGAACGGACACAATATCACTTCACGGACGGATTTCTGCAGGACTTGCAGGGTGAATCTGGAACCTGTCGTACGTGCAAGCAATCCGTACGGATCGTTCCCGTGGTGATGGTGCACGATCAGGCGGAGAAACGCCGCTTCCAAGCTATCTTCTCCGACGACCTGGTTTCAGCGAACTAATCTTACTTTTTTAATGGGACGAATAAAAGCGGGCCGACCGATCGAGGACGGCTCGCTTTCTTTTGTGATGGTGTTGCGCAGCAGAGTGTCCGGCTTAAGATTTTCCATTTCCAGACCATTTCGAACGCGTTCGAAAGCCTGGTCCACGGTATCGGCAAATTCCAACAGCTCGTAATCGTGCCTGTTAATCGTGCCGCAACGCACCATGTGCTTCCAGTCCAGGACGCGATCCCAGTATTTGCGTCCATAAATCAGGATCACAGTGCGACGTTGGAGCTTTCCAGTCTGCAACAGCGTAAGCATTTCCCAGAGCTCGTCCATGGTGCCAAATCCACCGGGAAATACGATCAGCGCCTTGGCCAGTTGCGCGAACCACAGCTTGCGCATGAAAAAATAGTGAAACATGAAGCTCAGCTCGGGGCTGATGTAATCATTGGGGCGCTGCTCGTGAGGCAATTGGATGCTCAGGCCGATGGATTTACCTCCGGCGTCGGCTGCGCCGCGATTGGCGGCTTCCATAATTCCCGGACCACCGCCCGAGCAGATGACAAAGCGTCTAGGATTGTCGCCGAGCGACATCGCCCAGGCGGTAATACGTCTCGAAAGCTCGCGCGCTTCCTCGTAATAACGGGACATCTCGACGGCAGCCTTGGCCTCTTGCAGTTCGGCACGATGTTCAACCCCGTTTGCCCGGCGACCCTTGTGTTTCATAACCTTCCGCTGATGCGCCAGTGCGTGCTCCCGCGAAGAAATACGCGCGGAGCCAAACATCACGATGGTATCGCCGACCTTCTCCCGCCGCAGGCACTCGAGCGGTTCAATGTATTCGCTCAGAATTCGCACCGGGCGCGCCTGCAGGCTATCGACAAACGCGGGATTGGCGTAGGACGGTTTGGGCACTTTCGGACGCCTGAGACTCACAGTTCCTCCACGTACAATTCGTCATTCTACGCACTTGGGACCGCGAAAGACCAGCACGCCGGACTTTATAATTGCGCGCCAGCCAACGGCGGTGCGCCCTCCCGGAAAATGAGTCACTACCCAGCCAACGCATAGAGGGTAATCCCGCTTCCAATGAAGTAGACTGGAGATGTGCGTATGACAAGCACCTTCGCTTTCTTCCGCCGGTTGGCATTTCCAGCATGCTTGGTGCTGATGGCGCTGACCGCCGCGTCCGGGCAAGCCCAAACACAAGGACCCATCGTTCCCAAAGCCGGCACCGTGGTGCAGAAGTCGCCGGAGGGCGCAATCCGTGTGAAAGTCGCTCTGGTGACCATGCCCGTTACCGTGCACGACAACAAGGATGAGTTAGTCCTGAGTCTGGATAAAACAGATTTTCACGTGCTGGATAACGGAGTCGAGCAGAACATTGAAACTTTCGACCTGGGCGGTGAGCCGCTATCCGCCGTCCTGGTCTTCGAGACCAGTTCGCACATTGCTCCGCTCATGCCAGCCGTCCAAAAGTCCGCCATTTTATTTACGCAGACCATTATCGGGCCTTCCGGCGATGCCGCCGTGCTTGGCTACAATGACACGGTGGACCGCTTGCTGCCTTTCACGTCTGACCACGATCAAATCGAAAAGACGATTGGGAGCCTAAAGACAGGAACCAGCGGCGCCCGTCTGTACGACGCTCTTTCAACCGCTGTCGGCCTGCTTCGCAACCGCCCCGTGTCGCGGCGTCGCGCGATCATCCTGGTAGGCGAAGCGCGGGATTCAGGCAGCGAGGAAAAGCTCGGGGAGGTTTTGCGCGAGGCCCAGCTTTCCAACATCGTGATCTATACGGTTGGACTCTCATCGACGGCGGCTGAAATGCGTTCAGAGCCGAGACAGTCCGGACCGATTTCCGCCACGCCTCCGGGTACGTTTGGCCTGCCTCCGGTACCGGGCCAGGTGCAAACGCCCACTACGGAGCAGCAGCGCGAAGGGAACATAGATGTGTTGGCACTTGCCGAATGGCTGGTTCAACACGCCACCGATGCGGTCAAGGATCGTCCGCTGGAGGTGGCGACGGCGGCGACCGGGGGTTTATACCAATCCACGTTCCGCGATCGCTCGATCGAAAAGGCTATCGATGCGATTGGAGGCGAACTCAACGCGCAGTATGTGCTGAGCTATCGTCCCACCGGCTCCGATGCTGCTGGTTATCACCAGATCAAAGTCACGGTGAACAAGACTGGGCTGAAGGTCCGTACGCGACCTGGATATTATCTGGACGCACCGCAGAGTTAGCCTGCACTCCTCGGTTCATCACGCCCCCAAGAATCAACCGACGCCTAGATAAAGTCCGTCTATTTCTTTTCTTCGGTAACTTCGTGATCTTCTTGAATTGACGCGGCGGCGGCGATTTTGTCGCCCTCTTCAAGGCGCAACAGCCGAACACCCTGCGTTGAGCGACCCGCCTCACGAATCTCGCTGGCATGGACGCGAATCACCTTGCCATATTCAGTGATGATCATCACATCGGATTCTTCGGTCACTTGCAATGCCGCGACCACCGGTCCGTTGCGATCGGTTGACTTCAGATTGATCACGCCCTTTCCGCCGCGAGACGTGATGCGATATTCCGCGAGCGGTGTACGTTTGCCGAAGCCCTTTTCGGAAACGGTGAGCATCAGTGAGGAAAGCGAATTCTTGATGGCCTCATTCTCGAGTTCGTCGAGATTCTGAGTATCCTGCTTCGATTCATTCTTGATGATTACGAAATCCGGCTGCACGGGCTCCATGCCGACCAGGTAATCGTCCTTGTCCAGATCCATCCCATATACGCCGCCGGCGCTGCGGCCCATCGAGCGGACCTCGGTTTCGCGGAACAAGTTGGCCTGGCCATCGTGGCTGGCGAGAAAAATCATCTGCTTGCCATCGGTGAGATGAGCGCCAATCAGTTCGTCGTCCTCATCAAGATTGATGGCGATGATCCCGGATGAACGCGGATTTGAGAATTCGTTGAGCGAGGTCTTTTTCACCGTGCCGTTGCGCGTCGCCAGGAAAATGAACCTGCCTTCTTCCTCCAGATTGCGCGCCGCGACAACCGCCGTCAGGTGCTCATCCTCCTGGAATTTGACGAGACTCGAAATCGCCTTGCCGCGCGTGGCGGCTGCCGCTTCAGGGAGTTCGTACACCTTGAGCCAGTACACGCGACCTTTGGAGCTGAACAGCAGGATATAACTGTGCGCCGATGCGACGAACAGATACTCGACGAAATCTTCTTCCCGCGTTTTCGCTCCGATGCGTCCTTTTCCGCCTCGCGACTGGTGGCGATAGACGTCCACCGGAGTGCGCTTGATATAGCCTGCGTGGCTGACCGTTATGGCCATATCCTCGTCGGCGATCAAGTCTTCGAGTTTGATCTCTTCCACGCTTTCGACGATCTCGGTGCGGCGAGCGTCGCCATAGTCTTTCTGGATCTCACGCAATTCGGTGGTGATGACCAGCTTCAGCTTCTTCTCGCTAGCCAGGATTTCCTTTAACTCGGCGACCAGCGTCTGAATTTCCTTCAACTCCTGGATGATCTTTTCGCGTTCCAGTTGCGTTAAGCGGTGAAGTTGCAGGTCCAGAATGGCCTGGGCCTGGCGCTCGCTGAACTCCCATGTTGTCATCAATCCTTCGCGGGCTTCCTTCGGCGACTTCGACCGGCGAATCAGCTTGATGATGTCGTCCAGATGCTCGAGGGCCTTTCTGAATCCAAGCAGGATGTGCTCGCGTTCCTCGGCTTTACGCAGATCGAATTGCGTGCGCCGGCGCACCACTTCAATGCGGTGCTCGATGAAGAGCTTGAGCAGTGGGAGCAGGCCAAGCTCACGCGGCTGCCCGCCGACAATTGCCAGCAAAATCATGCCGAACGATTCCTGCATCTGGGTCAGCTTGTAGAGATGGTTCAGGATGATCTTCGGTTCTTCGCCGCGTTTGATTTCGATCACCACGCGCATGCCTTCGCGGTCGGATTCGTCGCGCACGTCCGAGATGCCTTCAATCTTTTTGGTTTGCACCAGTTCGGCGATGCGCTCAATCAGGCGTGCCTTGTTTACCTGGTACGGAATTTCGGTGATGACGATATTTTCGCGGTCCTTGCTGACGCTTTCGATGGCGGCCTTGGCGCGCATGGTGAAGCTGCCACGCCCGGTTTTGTACGCCGAGATGATGCCTTCGCTGCCGGAGATGTATCCGGCGGTTGGAAAATCAGGGCCGGGCACGAGCTTCATGATTTCCTTGAGAGTGGTATCCGGCTTTTCGATCAGCAGCACGGTAGCATTGATGATTTCGGTCAGGTTATGCGGCGGGATGTTGGTGGCCATACCCACGGCAATACCGGTCGCGCCATTCACCAGCAGGTTGGGAATCCGGGAGGGCAGTACGACGGGCTCTTCGCGTGTCTGATCGAAATTGGGAATGAAATCGACAGTTTCCTTTTCGAGATCGGCGAGAATTTCTTCGGTGATTTTCTGCAGACGCGCTTCGGTGTACCGCATCGCCGCGGCCGGATCGCCATCCACCGAACCGTAGTTTCCCTGCCCGTCAATCAGCGGATAGCGCATGTTGAAGGACTGCGCCAGGCGCACCATGGTCGGATAGATTACGGCTTCGCCGTGCGGATGATAGTTGCCAGAGGTGTCGCCGCAGATTTTCGCGCACTTGCGATAGCCGCGGTTGGAGGCCAGCCCAAGATCGTTCATGGCCACCAGGATGCGGCGCTGCACGGGCTTGAGGCCATCACGCACGTCGGGGATCGCGCGCGCCACGATTACGCTCATGGCGTAATCGAGATAAGATTTCTTCATCTCGGCTTCGATTTCAACCGGGATCATGTGCGATAGATTTGGTTCGTCGGCCATCAATAGCCCTCGGTGTTTGGGATTTATGCCAACAATTTATGCTCGAATCTTATGGATGCCGGGCAACTCTCTGCGCGACATAATCCTTTACGCCATCAAACGCTGCCGCGGTATTCAGAAATCGCTGCGCGCCAAAATGCGCTTCGAGTTCCGCTACGAGCGCCTGACATTCCGCCTCGCCGACGCACTCAACCACCACGCCGCGGTCACTATCCGGCGTCGAGGCCGGCATGGCGCGGAATTCCGAACATGACAATCCGCGCAATCCTGGAAGCGTCGTCCAGCTCAATTGAAATAACATTATTTCTTCAGGCTCAAACAGTGCTGCAAGAAGGGGCTTGGGCCCCTGACGCCATGGCGCGCGATTTAAATATCCAGATTGACGACTTCCAGCGCATTTTCCTCGATGAACTTGCGGCGGCTTTCGACGTTTTCTCCCATCAGCGTGGAGAAAATCTCTTCGGCGGCGGCCACATCGTCGAGCCGAACTTTCAGCAGCGTGCGCGTTTCGGCATTCATTGTGGTTTCCCAGAGCTGCTCGGGATTCATTTCGCCCAGGCCTTTGAATCGCGTGATCGTGAAATCCTTCTTGGCGTCTTCGAGCACATAGGAAAGCACGTCCGAGGCGGTTTCCTTGGCGATCTTGTCGCCGTTGCGCGTCACGGTGAACGGAGGACGGTCCACTTCGGCGATCACCTTGGCCGAGGCGCGCAGGCGTTTATATTCCGCCGCGGATGCAAACGCCCAATTGATTTTCTTGTCGCCAGGCCGCCCAGACGTGCCGGGAATCATTAGCTCATACAGGCTGTGCTCTTCGTCATACACAACCTTGGCATCGAGGTCGAGCTTCGCTTTTTCGATGGCCTTCAGCAATTTCTCCAGGGCCTTCTTGTCCTCGAAATCGCCCTTTTTCTCGAGGTCGCTTGCCGCCAGCAGGGCCACCAGCCGGGGTTCGCGCAACTTGCGCGCCATTTTGGCCGCCGCCAAATCATATTCCTGCACGCGAAGCAGGAATTTTGTCAGGGCCTCTCCCTGGAGCGCGGCGCCTTCTTTCGGTTTCACAACGTGATCTTCCGTGGCACGAGACATCAGCTCGCGGCTGAATTCGTCCTCGTCGCGGATGTAGCGGTCCATCTTTCCTCGCTTCACGCGGTACAGAGGGGGTTGCGCGATGTAGATGTGCTCGCGTTTGATCAGCTCGGTCATATGGCGGAAGAAAAAGGTAAGCAGCAGTGTCCGAATGTGACTGCCGTCCACATCCGCATCGGTCATCAGGATAATTTTGTGGTAGCGCAATTTGGCGGGATCGAAATCATCCTTGCCGATTCCGGTTCCGAGTGCCGTGATGATGGCGCGAATTTCCTCGTGGCCCAGCATCTTGTCGTAGCGCGCTTTCTCCACGTTCAGGATTTTTCCCTTGAGAGGCAGGATGGCCTGATATTTGCGGTCGCGTCCACCCTTTGCCGAGCCGCCGGCCGATTCTCCTTCGACGATGAACAGTTCGCAGCGCGCGGGATCGCGTTCCTGGCAATCGGATAGTTTGCCGGGAAGTCCGCTGGAATCCATGGCCGACTTTCGCCGCGTCAGTTCGCGAGCCTTGCGTGCCGCCTCCCGGGCGCGCGCAGCGTCAATGCACTTGCCGACAATGCGGCGCGCCACGGTGGTGTGTTTATCGAACCAATCGCCCAGGCGCTCATTTACCAGTTGCTCGACCTGCCCCTTGATGTCGCTATTGAGTTTCCCTTTTGTCTGGCCTTCAAATTGCGGCTGCGGCAATTTCACAGAGACCACCGCGACCAGTCCCTCGCGGACGTCGTCACCGGTGATGGTGACTTCGTCCTTCTGCTCCTTGAGCATTCCGGTGGACGACGCAAAATTATTGATGGTTCGCGTCAGAGCCGAGCGGAAGCCGGAAAGATGGGTTCCGCCGTCCACGGTGTTGATGGTGTTGGCGAAGGCAAAAATGTTTTCGGTATAGCTGTCGTTATATTGCAGGGCAATTTCCATGTCGACGGTTTCGCGTTTGCCTTCCATGTAAATCGGGGAATCGTGCAGCGCCTGCTTGCCCTTGTTCAGGTGCTTGACGAATTCCGAAATGCCGCCGGTGTACCGAAACTCAGCCGACTTATCACTACGTTCGTCGGTCAGCGTGATTTTCAGGCCTTTATTGAGGAACGCGAGCTCGCGCAAGCGTTGCGCCAAAATTTCGTAGTTGTATTTATGGCCATCGAAAATCGAAGGATCGGGATGAAATGTGATTTTAGTGCCGGTCTTGCGCGTCTTGCCGGTGACTTTCAGTTTTCCTTGCGGCTTGCCGGCAGCATAGGACTGCTCCCAGACTTCGCCGTCCCGCCATATTTCCAGTTCCAGCAGGTCCGAAAGCGCATTGACCACCGAGACGCCCACGCCGTGCAGTCCGCCGGAAACCTTGTATGTTTCGCTATCGAATTTTCCTCCGGCGCGCAACACGGTCATCACAACTTCCGCGGCGGGCTTTTTTTCAGTGGCGTGCATGTCCACGGGAATGCCACGACCGTTGTCGGTGACGGTTACGCTGTTGTCTTCATGCACTTCAACATTGATTTCATCGCAGTAGCCTGCCAGCGCTTCGTCGACGGAATTGTCCACCACCTCCCATACCAGGTGGTGCAGACCCTGCTCTCCGGTCGAACCAATGTACATCGCCGGCCGCAGGCGTACCGCCTCCAGGCCGCCAAGAACTTTGATGGATGTGGCGTCATAGCGGTGCCCTGCGACATTGCCAATGACTGCTTTTTCCGACATGTTGTGCGCGCTCCTGCGGATTCAAGGGGAAAGGCGATGCATAAATAATTCGACCGTCGCCTTACCCTGGTGGTCCTCAGCCATCGTTCTCTGCTGGGACTCGTAGGGTTCATGCTTCATCCCGCCCGGATTTCGCTTGCGCGAAAGCAGACGCGGCGAAGACTTCTTTCCTCCAGGCCTGTGGCTCCTGCATGTCCATCCTGACACCGTAAAGGTGCGAGGACTCTGGCGCGGGCATGCGAATCAGGGGCGCTACCAGCCTGGCCGACTGGAGACTATTTTCGTTCCGAGGCTCCAGCGAGGGGCGGGCCAGTCGGAGTACCTTGTGTTGGAAATCAAGGATGAGGCGAAAATGAATCTCGTCATATCTTTAGGCAGTTTCCTCCAGATAGGCACGTCGGCCAGGC
>Ga0206815_1077_pt1 | contig 27701 bp, 14 predicted proteins | sample Alteio_BWOrgCont_91_FD_152864 | JGI IMG/M metagenome (GOLD analysis project Ga0206815, IMG submission 152864) | Enriched cells from forest soil in Barre Woods Harvard Forest LTER site, Petersham, Massachusetts, United States -... | ecosystem: Environmental > Terrestrial > Soil > Temperate forest >...
GAGCCACAGCGTAATTCGGCGCCGCAAACGCGATCTCCTCCTTCTTGCTTGACTCGCCCAGAGTCTCAAAGCTCGCAGCATCATGCTTGAGCATGAGCTGCAGATATCGCTCACGCTGGCCCGTCACGTCGTCTTGCTCCCAGACAATTGTGCGCAGAACGCGAAGCTCCGAGTCTTCGTCTCCAGCGTTGCGGTAGGCATCCGCCTCCGCAATCCGTGCGTTCCCGCGCCGAGCAGGTTGCAGCCTTGCTGCATAGGCGTCCATGGCCTGAGCCAGCTCCGTATACGCCATGCGCGCCTGCTCTAGCTGTACAAGGGGTGTGAACTGCGGATTCGCTCGCGTCTTAGCTTCCGTAGAAGAATCGAGCAGCAACTGCCTGCGCAGCCGCGCCTCTTCGTCCTTGATGCCTGCCGCACTCGCGGCCTCGATCCATATCTGCACATCGGAGCGCTGCCGGGAACGCGCATCCACCAACTGCGCAAACTGTTGCTTCTCTTCCGGAGTGAAATAGATCCCTGCCGTCTTGCCCATCTCCACCACCGTGCTATGAAACCGCTGCGCAGCGGTTGCGCGTCGTTCCTCAATGCGCCGCTTGCGCCACTCCTCATTGGTCACCGAGGCCAGCCCCTGCTTCTCAACCTGCTCCACCACGAGGCCCGGCGAGTTAGGCGATTGATCGGCAGCCGCGCGCGCCGCATCCAGCACCACGAGCGCCTTGTCCTGGTGGCGCATCCGCGTCAACAACCGCGTATAAATCACCGCGCCCTCCGGGTCGTCTCCGTTTCGATTTCCGGGCTCCGCGCCTGCAAGCAAAGCGTCCCCTTCGGCCTTCACGCCAAGCTCCGCAAAGCGGAGGCTCTCCTCCAGCATCGTCCAGCTTTCAAGCTGCGCTGCCACGCGAAAGTAATCATTCGCAGTCGCCGGATGACCTTCGATCCACGCCCGCTGCAAGGCATGCACAGCATCTTCCTTGCGGCCCTGCCGCGCGCGCACCACTGCTACTTTTACCATCCAATCGGGATTCCGATAGCTCAGCACATACAGCCGCTCATACTCCTTGCAGGCATCGTCAAGCCGTTGTAAACGTTCTTCGAGATCGGCCTTCGCCGCATACAAATCGGAGCGATCGGCGCGAATGGAAATAGCGTGCGCATAAGCATCGATCGCCTCTGGATAATCTTCAAAAGCAGTGTCGATCTGAGCCTGCAGAATGGCAAAACGCGAGTCGCGCGGCGAAGCCTTCACTGTGCCGCTCGCGAATGCAACCAGCTGCTGCTGCCTGCCGTAACGCATTGCATAGAGTGATGCTTCCTGCGCCGCATTCGCATCCTCGGGGTAAGCGCTCAAAATAGCTATGTACTGCTCAACCGCACCGGCGTAGTCCTTCAACCGTGTAAGCGCAGGAATCAATCCACGCCGCAGTAATACCGTCTTTTGCTTCCGCTCATCCGCCGTCATGTTGGATGAGGCATTGCGGATCGTCGTCAGCTTGTCCAGATAAAACTGCTTCAGCCCCGCGTCGTCGCCAGCACGTGCATAACTGTCCGCAACCACGGCGAGATATTGTGCGTTGTACGCATCGCCTGCCGGGTTATTCTGTGGATCTATCAGCGGCGCCATCAGCGCGCGAGCCCGCGCATAGCTCCCGGAGCCATTCGCCTTGTCCGCCGCCTCCACCACAAACTGGCGGCTCAGTGCCGGCTGTGCAGCCTTCGCCGCATCAGCCGCTATAACCAGAGTCGTAATCGCTTTTGCAGGCTGCTTATTCCTCCAGTAAAAATCGGCCGTACTCCGCACCACCCCCAGCAGCTTCGGATTCTCGCCATAGACCTCGTCGATCAGTCGCGTAGCATCGTCCATCTTCTTGCGGCTTTCAAAGGATCGCACCAGCTCATACGAGAGTTCAATCTTCTCCACCGGATCGTTGGCCATCGCAATCTCGCGCCGCAACGCAAGCTCACAGATCGTGGTAAGCGAGTGCGCCTGTGCCTGCGCGCCAATCGCTTGCGCCTGCTCCAGGGCTGCCGCTTTGCCCAGCGCAGCCTCCAGCAGCGGGCCTATCTCGGCCTGGCGTTTTTGTATTTCTAGCACGCGCTCCCGCAACTCCAGCGCGGCAATACTGTTTCCGGTCTCGACAGCCTCGGCGCTCTCGTCGTCGACCATCTTCGCAGTAGTCTTACGTCGCGCCAGTTGCAGCAATCGTCGTGTTGCGGAGTCGTCCGCATGATCGTCCACCGCCGCAGCGGTATACTCGCGAATCGCATCCGCCAGGTCGCGCTTTCCCTCATAGATCGCGCCGGCTTCATATCCATACAACACCGGCTGATGAAACTTGCCTCGCGCCTCGCGAATCTCCCCCAGCGCATCGTCAAATTGGAAGTAATCCCAAAAGATTGTCGCCGCCTGCAAATAGCCGTTCGTGCTTCCAGGATGCACCCCTGGCATGAGCCGCCAATATGGCGCAGCCTCGGCAATGTTCTCGTGACCGGTCGTCGAATCCGCCCCGGAGTCCGCATAAATATCGCCAATCCTCGCCAGTCGATCCATGTCCGCGGGATTGGCGGCCAGCAAATGCTTATCCACCGAAACAGCGCGCCCCGTCTGCGCAGAATCGAAGTAAGCCAGCGAGCGAAAGACGCTCGAAGCTCGCGTTCCGATCTCTTTATCGGCAGGATAAGCCTCCGCAAGCTCGCCCCAAAGCGGAGCGCTCTCTTCGAAATGCGAGCGCCAGATCTCAGCCTCCGCAAGCTCCCGCGTAGCATCAGGATTAGCCTCTTGCGCCTGCGCATTCGGCGTCAGCGCATGAAGTTGCGCAAGCTCCGCATCCAGCTTGCCGTTGCGGCTCAGATAGTCGAAGAACTGCTCGCGCAATTGCTCCGTCTCGCTCCAATGCTCGCGCAACAGCTTCTCCCAGGCCGCGGCATTGTAAGTCGCCTTCGCCTTATAGGCCGTTAGCAGATTGTTGACGAACACCTCATCATGAGGAAAACGCTGGTGCGCATACAGATTCAATTGCAGCACCAACTGCGGACCGCCGCCTCGCACCTGGCTGAAGTATTCTTCAAGCTCCGTGCCCTGAAAGATATCGACCACCTTCTTGGTCAAGCTTGCAAAAGCCTCGCGCTTCTTTTCGCGCAAGTAGAGCCGCGCCAACTTGTCATACCATCCCCTGTCCTGAAATTTCTGGATGGCCTGGCTGTACACTTCTTCCTGCTGCGCGCTCAGATTGTTCTGTTGAAGAAAGTTTGCCAGCCGTTCATAGAGCAGTGGATCGTTCGGATTGCGGTCCAGCTCCTTGCGCAATACCGCCAGCGCCTGTGGTAATTGACCCGTAGCCGTAAGCCGCCCAAGATAGCGCTCCAGCAGACGCTGGTAGTCCTGCGACCCCGCAACAAAATCTTCCAACGGCTGCCCGGCGCTCACCTCAAACGCAAGGCTCTTTTCAACCTTCTTGGCCGTGCCATCGGCAGCACCATCCGGCGAGCCTTCTTGAGGCTGCACAGCCTCACCCACCGGTCTTCGATCGGAAGCAGCGGCAGCCGTAAGAGGCATGCCAGCAGTTTGCGCGCCCAGCTCGCTCAGCATACGGTCGTACAGCGCAAATTCGCCTTTGGTATCCCGCTCCCGCGCATAGGCATCAGCCATGTACATCGCCACTTGAACACGGTTGCCCTCATCCGAAAGCGACAAAAAACTGGAAAGAAAATCACTCCCAGCTTTGAGCACCAGCCCGCTCTCGCCATAATCCGCCAGTACACCAATCAACTCCCGATGCAGCCCCCCGCGAGCCGCGGCTTTCGGAAAGTCCTTATCCAGAACCGCTAGCAACTCCGCTGCCTTGGCGCGATGAAAATAAGGCTGCGCGCGCTGCTCCTCCTCGTGATACGCCTGCTGCGGTGACTGCGAATTCAGCCAAAGTGACAAGATCCCATTCCAGTAACCAGGCCCTCGATCCAGCGTGGCAATATCGCGATACATGCTCAGATTGCCTGCGCCCAGCTCCACCGGCTGATCGGGCGCGGCAAGCATAATCCGGATGATCCCGCTCAATCCCTCTTCCTGAGGCGAAGCTCCCGATGTCAGTGAGCCCTGCGCATGATACAGCGCAAAGTCGTAACGCGTAGCCTCGGGATACGCGTGAACGGCCTCCGTCAACGTCGCTAGCGTATACAGCTCCTGCGCGCTCCAGTTGGCTTTGCGGTCCTCCTTGCTCAAGCAAAAGGCTTCGATCACCTGTTGCGCGGCCTCCAGATTGCCCCGCTGCTGTGAGGCATAGAAAAGCCGCGCCATCGCCTTCAGATCATCTGGATTCTGCGTCAATCGCGCCCGCGCCTCGGCGACAAATCTCCGCTGCTGGTGCGTCTGTGCAAGCAATGCGTAATAGCTTTCGACCAACTCCGCAGGCCACAGCGGATCAAACCCAGCGTCATAAATCGCCAGAGCCTTTTCAACGGAGCCTCGTCGATACTCCAACAGCGCCGCAGCCTTCAGCGGAAAAACAGCATCCCTGGGAAATGCTTGCCGATACTGCCGAATAAGCTCGCTTGCCTTGTCAAATTTCTTACTATCCCTGCTCCGATCCAGCCACCAGCGCAACTCACGCGCATAAAGCGAAGGCTGCTGCGGATAGCGCGCGACCCACGCCGCATAACTCCGCGCCACCGTCTCGTCATCCAGCCCCTGATCCTCAGCCAGCAGCATCAATCGCTCAAAAGCCTTCCAAGATCGCTGCTCCGCCGCCGCGGTGTATTGCTCGCTCGGCAGCGCCGGCGCTGAGCCCGCCTCCAGCAGCGTCTTCACCTCATCGCCTGCCTGCAGTCTGCGATGGTAGTAGTTCGCCAATTCAAGCTTGGCTCCAACCGTGTCTTTGGCTCGCGAAGCATAAGCCTTCCAGTCCGTTTCAGCAGCGCGAAAATCGAGCGCCTGTTCCTCTTCCATCGCCCGCAGCGAGTAGAGATCAGCCTGCTCCGGAGCCTTGCCAATCAACGCGCTCAATTCACCCTGCGCTTCTTTGGGTGGCCTCGGATAGAGCGCCTTGATGCTGGGAATCTCCATTGCGCGGTAGAGTGCGGCTTCAATCGTGCTCGACCCGACCGCATCCTGCATCCATCGCGGCAGCGCGGCTCGCGCCTGCCATCCAACAAGCCACGCTCCGCAAAGACCGAGCGCAATGAGCATCCCAGAAAAAATCGGCGCGCGAGCAGAGTTCCTCGTACGCAGAGCATAAGCATGGCCGCGAATCAAGCTAGGGAAGAACTTCAACCTGCACCTCCTCGCTGCCGATGTTATGCGCAATGTCTTCCGCCGTGACAGACAGCGTATAGCGCCCAGTAGGAAAGCCCGGCGGCACCACCAGCGTGCCAACGCTAGCCCCAGCCAAGCTATTCCAGCGCAGGCTCACCGGCGTCACACCATCTAGACGCGCCGTCAGCGTGCGCGTGCTAGCGGACGCAGTCGCCTTCACCAGCATCGCCTCGCCCGCGCGCAGTTGCTTGTGATCGAGAAGTATCTTCACGGCGGGAGGTGTACTCGCAATCACAAAAGTCTTCGCCTCGCGATACGCATTGCCATGATCGTCGCGCAAAATCAACTGCACGCTGTAGGTTCCATCCTTCATATCGGTAGGAGCGAGAAACCGCGTCTCCCAAAGCCGCCCGCCGTCCTCGCCCGGAGTATCCTCACCGGCCAGATGACGCAGCGGCTTGGTCAATCCAAAGGGAAACAACGCAATCACCGACTGAATCGCCGGATCGGTGCGTACCCGCAGCACAGGGTCTCCCGGACGAATCACGCGCGGTCGCAGCAGTGCGCGCGGCACCGCAAGAAAAGAAGTGTAAGGCGTCACCAGCTTGTATCTGCGCGCCAAACGAATGATCTCGTCGATTGCCGCGCGTGTCTCGCCGTCCCTCGCAATCTGATCCAGCAGCGCATTCACCCGCGCCTGCGCCCACAACCGCGGCAGCTCAGGATGATCGAGCGCCTCGGCAGGCAAATCGGCCTTGGCTCTCGCGTCCATTGCGGACCCGTCGCGCGTAGCCTGCGCATGAAACTGCACGCCCTTCGACGGACCAGCATACTCACCCACCCACGCAGCCACGGACCGTGTATAGACCTGCTCATCCAGTGCATACACCATCTTCACCTTGCCTTCGGGCTGCACACTCAGCGCCAGGCCGCCCACCGGACTGCGAACAATCTTCGACAAAAACGAATCCAGCTTATACTCCACCGGTTCGGTCGAGAGCACATGCTCCATCACTCCATCGTTACGCGCCAGCAATTTCAACAAAGGCAAATTGGCATCGTCGCCCACGGCAAAAACGTCGGTCTTGGGATGGTACGCCGAGAGCTTCCATTGCTTGGCGTAATTGGCGGCAATCTTGCCGGTGACAACCGTCTCGCCGCGGTCCGATTCGCCATCCGTCATCAGCACCAGCACGCAGTTCTCCATCGTGCATTGCCTCAGTCCAGCGTTCAATGCCTTGCCAATATCCGTGCCTCCGCGCAGCTTGCTTGCGCGAACAAAATCCAGCGCCTGCTGAATAGCTGAAGCATCCGCAAGCACCGGCTGCGGCTTGAAGACGGACAAGTCCTGATTGAAAAGAATCAAATCGAAGTGATCCACAGGTCGCAGCTTGCGCAGCAGAGCTTCCATCGCGGCATAACTGCGCTCCAGCTTCTCCCATTGCATCGAAAGCGAGTTATCGAAGAGCAGAATCACCGTGCGCGAATCGCCACTATCTACCTGCGCAGCAGTAGCCGTGCCTTTGCCGTCGCCGATCGACACCTCAGCCTGAAAAAAGCCAGGCTCCGGGGGTGAGGACTTCTGCGGCGCAGTCGCATCCGGAGGAGGCAGCGCAGCCGCCGGATTTCGATATGCGATCACATCCAGCGTGTCCGCCTGCGCAGCATCCAGCTTCCAGCTTGCAGCAAAATCCTCGTCCAGTGAGACATCGTTGCCTTCAAAGCTTCCGGCCACGCTGTACGCGTCGTTATTCGACACAAGCTTCAGCGGATACAGCTTCGAAGCCACCTCAAAATTCTGCACTCCATGCGCGGAGCGCAGTTTAAATCGCAGTTCAAAATGCCCGGACTTTTGCTGTTGGTAAGCGTCAGGCTTCAGCGGCAGCACAAGGACCTGCTTCCAGTCATTCACCGTGAGCTTCTGGTGATATTCAAGTTCCAATCGCTTGGTGCCCCATGCCGGAATAGGCACAATCTTGGCGCTGAATCTCGCCGTTCGCTTGGGGTCCGAGTCATCCCGCTCTCCCATCTGCAACAGGCCTGGATCGATAGCCTGCATCCGCGCCTGGTCGTAGACTTCCTCAGCCCGCTTGCGTTCCAGAATCACCGCCGGAATGCGCACCGGGCCATCCCATACGGCAAAGTCCGAGACAGTGCTTCGATCCGGCAGAGCGAAGACGTACGTCCCTTCCGCGATGCGGTCCGTGTGATTGGCGAATATCTGGGTAATGCGAATTCGCGCGTCGCCATTGTCGATCGCGATATCGACCTTCATCTCCGCAAGCGAGAGCACGGCAGCATCCGGAGCCTCTTTGTCGCGCGGAATCAGCACACCGGCGTCGGCTCGCGCAAAGCGAGGCAGCGCGATCCAGAATGCTACCAGCAGAAGTAGCGCCACGCATTTTGCTCCCGCAAAGGGCAGCTCTTCTACGATTCGACTGATCCAACGGCTGCTATGTATAAGGCCCACTTACTTATCTCCACGTCAATCTATAACTCTGACTTAGTTCATGATTCTTGTCGAGCGAAACCCAGACGTCTAATCCAGCAGACGCTCGGCAATCCGCACCAGCCCATTCTCCGTTCCCACATAGACCTCTCCCGAATGCTCGGCAAACGCCGTGACATTCTCCGAAGGCAACCCGGCTGTAATCTGGCGCCAGTGCCCAGTGGTCCGCGACCACACCCACAGCCCCTGCCCCAGCGTTCCCGCCAGCACATGCGCTTTCGTCGCGAGCATCGCATTGGGATTCACAACCATATTCCGCGTCGCTCCTTCCATCGGTATAAAGCGGCCATCCCTGTCCATGCGCATCACCCCTGCGCCATAAGTGCCCACCATCCATCCGTCCCCAGAACCACCTTCGCCTGTCGGAACAATCGCAGTAACCCAGTTATGCTTTAATCCCGAGTTACTCACGGTAAAGTTATGCTCGACCGATTCGTGCCTAAGTTCGGAAACTCCGCCCAGCGTTCCAGCCAAAACTTCGTCGTCTTCATCCCGCCCAACCTCGCGCCGCACACCCAGCGTGTAGACATGGTTATTCGCCAGCCCCTGAAAGGCATACATACTTCGCGCTCCTCTGCCATCCACAAAGGTCAGTCCAGCCGGTGTGGCTAGCACCATACCATCTCCACGGAACGCAACATCGTTCACGTGGTCGGCGATCAGGCCGGCTCTTCGCGTCATTACTTGGCGAGGCTTGCCCTGCGCATCGAAGAGCACCAGTCCATTGGCCGTAGCCACGGCCATGGTTCCGCGCCGTGGATCGAGCGCGATGCGGTTGATGCAGAAAAGATGATCGTCCTCGAGGTGCGTGGTGCGCTCGCCGCTCGTCGAAACGAGGTCCAGGCCGCGATCGAAGTACCCGACCCAGAGGCGGCCATCCGGCCCAAAGGCCAGCGCGGAGATATTTCCATCCGTCAGCGTGACAGCGCCATCAACTCTCTCGGTCACATCCGATGCGTCGATCGCAAACGCGCTCCACTGGCCGCCGTTCTGCTGCCTGCGCAGCCCGCCGCGCATCACGGCATATATTACGCCATCATCGCCAGTGCTCAGAAACTGCTCCGCCGTTCCCGCAGCATCGTCTTGCGCCTCAAACTTGAGCAACGATGCCGCCGGCCTGTGACCAGTCTCAAGAGAGACGTACTGGATGCCTTCCTCCATCGATCCGATCGTCACATTTTTCTCATCCGCATAGAGCGCATGGACAAAGACATTTGCCGCCAGCGTCCGCGCCGGGCGTCCGTCGTCGAACTCCTCTACCCCCATCGGAGTGCCAACAAAAACGCGGCTTCCATGAACGGCAATGGCATCCACATGCGCATCCGGCAAGACCGCCGAAGACCCAGCGGCAGACGCATCGCTCGACATCCCGGAAGCAGCCTCAAAACTGTCGAACTGCCCTCCATGCCAATGCATCACGCCATGGTCCTGCGTGCCCGCCCAGAACCCCGTCGCATCCGCAGCCAGCGCAGTAATCGCCAACCCCGCCAGCCAGGGATGAAAGCTTTCCAGGCCCTCGCTGCCGGTTTGCCCTCGATAGATCAGCAGCCCTCGCAGCCGCGTTCCAATCAGTAACTCACCGGTAGACAGCGGCAGCAACGAAGTTACATCGCGCGCGTCGGCATCTTCGGGCAAAAGCTGACGAAAGTTCCCTGAGCCATCCGATTTGTCAGCCTTATCTATACCGCCATTGCCGGAAAAGAGCAGAACTCCCGCACCCGCAGTCGCAATCATCAATTCAGGCTCGCTGGCTCCGCGCAGCCGCCCCACGGCCATCGCTCCGAGTGGCGCGGCAGGCAAATCCAGCCCAACTTGATAACTCTTCAGCAGCGTGGCGCTGCTTCCATGCGCCGCATCGCCGGCGCCAAAGACAAACAGTCCCGAAGGTCCACTTACAAAGAGCTTACCCTGATAGAAAGCGCCGGCAGTATAACTCACAGGAGAGGCGATCGCCTCAAAGCCTGCATTCTCCATGTGCCCGACAGGTCGCATCGCAAAAGGGAAGCGGCCTTCCCGCGCCACGGCAACTCCAGCGCGATCCAGTGAATGTTGCGCCCGCATGAAAACAAAAGCCGCAACGCCCAGCACAACAACTGCGGGCAATGCGGCCAGGAGCAACCAAAATGGTCTGCGCATCGGAGAAGTTACTCCGCCACCCTTCGCCGGAGGAGTAACTTACAGTAGCACGGTTCTACCTGTGGAAAAAGTACTGCGGAGCGCGCATCAAGCCCCCTGCTAATTCAGCTCCCGAACCCAGATATTCCGGAAGCTGAGCGGCTCGCTCTTATCGCCATGCGCCTGCAGCTTAATAGGCGCACGATCATATGCCTTGTAAAAGGGCTTCCCGATAAAGCGTGTCTCACCTTGCAGTTCAAAGTGATTTTCAACCAGCACGCCGTTGAAGAAGACCGTGGCATACGCGGGTGTCTTCAACGAGCCGTCTTCGTTGAAGCGCGGCGCCGTCCAGACGATGTCATAAGTCTCCCACTCGCCGGGTTTGAGCGCGGGGTTGGCCAGCGGAATCGCCTGCTTGTAGATGCTGCCGGCCATGCCGTTTACGTAGGTCTTGTTGTTATATGCATCGAGCACCTGCAGCTCGTAGCCGGCGTCCCCTTCGCCAGTGGAGGCAAGAAAGATACCGCTGTTGCCGCGCGCCTGCCCGCTTCCTGTAATGTTCGCCGGCACGCGCCACTCCACATGGAGTTGGTAATCCTTGAACGTCTTCTTCGTCTCGATGTTGCCTTTGCCGTCCTTCACCACCGTGAGAATGCCGTCAGCCACCTTCCACTGCGCCGGCGCTTTGTCCTTCGCGTAGACCCACTCGTCAATATTCTTGCCGTCGAATAGCACGATCGCGTCGGAAGGAGGCGCGGTGTTGTGCTCGCCCGGCGTCACCACCTTGGGCACCGGCTCCCAAACCTCCGTCTCTTCCGGTTTCATCGTCGACTGCTGTTGCGCAACAAGTGGAACGGCCAAGCCAAGCAACGCCGCAAACGCGAGGAGTTTCGAGAATTGAAGTCGCATCGTTTTCCATGACGATACATCCCGGCCAATCCGATCCCAAAAGGATCCTGAGCAACCGGTTGCGGTTCTCAAGTCAGCATCGATTAGTCTGCCTGGTTTGCCAAGGTTCCTAGAGGAAAGCTGGGCCGCACGTATCGTGGCCGAAGTATACCGCATTCACACCGAATGCTGCATTCAACAGGCATTGTGCGGATCGAGTTAGGCAGCTTTGGGCTCGGCCGTAGCCCGTAGCGATTCCAGGTAGCGCTTCATCGCTCTCAATCCCGCCCTCAGCAACCGCGCATCCTGAGAGTTTTTCGCCAGCGAAAGGTAGCCTTCATAGGTGGCGATTAAGAAAGTGGCCGTCTCGCCGGGGTCCACACCGCTTTTCACCAGTCCCTGCTGCTGCCCCCTCCGCAGAGCGCTCGCCATCGTATCGGTCCATAGCGCAAAGATCTTCGCCGTCCTCGTCCGGAACCCTTCATCCACCGGCGACATCTCCTGCGACAGATTATTCAGCGCACAACCGCACCGCACGTCTTCCGGCTTGACCGACGTCGATTGAACCACGCCGATCAGAGCGTCGATCGGATCCTCGCCCACCTGCAGCGGCGTCAGCCACTTCTTATATGTCAGATCCGTGATGACCTCATCGATCACCGCGTAGCCCAGCGCATCCTTGTTCTCGAAGTGGTGATACAGCGCTCCCTTGGTAACGCCCGCCGTGGCTAGAATCGCGTCCATGTCCGCACTGCGAAAACCCGACCGGTAAATCTCATGAAACGCCGCATCCAAAAGCCGCGCCCGTGTCCGCTGTCCATCTCGCTTCTCAACTGGAGGGCGCTTCGAATTCGTTCGCTGCCTTGGCATGGCCTTTTCCACCCTTCTTCTCAAAAGCCTAAAGCAAAATCCATTCAGTTACCCAGGGCCAAATTCGCAACGGGTTGAATTATTACGAATTCAGTACGCCGATGAACGCCCTTCAGCCCACTGTCTCGTGCGCTCGCTACAAAAAAGCGCGGCTCAATGCCTTGTCCAGTCTTGTCAACGATCCCTCCAGTCAACCATACTGATCCCCGGAGTTTGCAAGCCGCCTTTCTGGATGGACTGACTGCATCGGCAAAAAGTAGCCAACCGTTGTGCCAACACGAATCCACTCTAATATTCTTATGCAAAAGGAAGGTCCTCAAGTGTCCCTGAAACGAAGGCTTTCAATCACAGCTTTGGTTGTAATTCTCTCGCTTTTCTGCGGCAATTCGCTAGCCGCTGTAACCCCCGGCTCGCCCGTGCGAGTCGTGATCGTTGGCCTGGTCCACGACCATGCGCGGGGGCTCTTCGGCCCGCTTTCAAAAAATCAGAATGTCCAATTGGTCGGCGTCGTCGAGTCCGACCCCGCGCTCGTAACTAAATACACAGCGCAGTTCCACCTCGATCAAAAGCTCTTTTTTACCGATCTCGACAAGACGCTCGACCAGCTTCATCCCGACGCAGTCCTCGTCTACACCGACATCCAGGACCATCGCAAAGTCATCGAAGCCGCCGCCCGCCGCGGCATCAGCTCCATGGTTGAGAAGCCGCTGGCCACCAACATCGCCGACGCCATCGCCATCCGCGCCGCAGCCCGCGAACACCACGTCCAGGTCCTCGTCAACTACGAAACCACCTGGTACTCCTCAAACGCCGAGGCGATCCGCGAAGTACGTGAAGGCAAGCTAGGCACGGTTCGCCGTGTCGTCGTCCACGACGGCCACGAGGGGCCGAAAGAAATTGGCGTAAGCCCGGACTTCCTCAACTGGCTCACCGATCCGGTGAAGAACGGCGCCGGCGCCATGTTCGACTTCGGCTGCTACGGCGCCGACCTGATGACCCTCATCATGCACGGCGAAACGCCTCTCAGCGTGACAGCAGTCGCGCTCACCGACAAGCCCGACATCTATCCCAAGGTCGAGGACGACGCCACCATCATCGTCCGCTATCAAGGCGCACAGGCAGTTCTCCAGCCCTCCTGGACCTGGACCTTCAGCCGCAAAGACATGGAAGTCTATGGCACCAAAGGCTACGTCGTTACCGAAGCCTCAGACCACATGCGCGCCCGCTACGTCCCCGAGAAAGCCGAGTCAGAAGTCGAAGTTCCACCCTTGGCCAGCAACCAGCAAAGCTCGCTCGATTATCTGGCAGCAGTCCTTCACGGCGAGGTCAAGGCCGAGCATGACCTCTCCTCACTCGATACCAACATGATTGTCATGCAAATCCTCGACGCAGCCCGCGAATCCGCCAAGACCGGCCGCACCATCGACCTGAAGCCGCTGCCTTAAATCATTCCTCTTGAAACCAATCTGGGCGCCCCATCCTTGCGGCGTCTTTTGCTGAAAGGGTGGGAATGCCTCGACGGTTACTCGTCCCTAAGCACCCGCATCGGCTCAACCGTGGCTGCGCGATAAGCGGGCTGCAGCGTGGCCGCAATCGCAACCAGCAGCACGCCGGCAATCGCGATTCCATACGACACCGGATCGAAAGCCGGCATCTTGCCCAGCAGACTGCTCACCACGCGCATCAGCGCCAGGCTCAATGCCAGACCTCCAGCCACGCCGAAGACCGCGACGCTTACAGCATCCTTGAGCACTGAGCGCAGCACATGCCCGCGCTGCGCTCCTAATGCAAATCGCAGCGCAAACTCAAACCGTTTCTGGGTCACGGTATACGTGGTCACGCCAAACATACCGATCACGGCCAGCAGTATACTCACCCCCGCGAAGCTTCCAAACAGCAGCGTTTGAAAGCGGTGCGCGCGCTCGGTTTCGCCAATGCTGTCGCGCATCGTCGAGGCCAGCACCGCGATCTCCGGATACTGCCGCTGCAGATTTCGCACCAGCGTCGTCATCATCGCCGCTTCATCCGCGCGGGTACGCACCATCAACTGCACATCGCTCCAGCGAAAGGGATGCTGCTCCAGCGGCACATACAACGTCGGCGTCGGCGCAGAGGCAGGCGAGTCCTGCCGCACATCGCTTACCACCCCCACAATCGTCATCCACTGGCCCATCGTGGCCTCATCCAGTCCAAATGTAACCTGCCGCCCAATAGGATTCTGTCCGGCAAAGCTCTGCCGCGCCATTGACTCGCTGATCACCAGCACCTTCTGCGATTTCGCCGTGTCCGAGTCGTTGACGCCGCGGCCCGCCACAAGGTGCATCCCCATCGTGTCGAAATATCCCGGCGTAATCTCGATCGCATTGGCGCTAGGCATGTTCTGCACTCCAGGCGCAAACGTGCTCACCCCATGGATCGCATACAGTACATCGGAATACTCCGAGGCCATCGGCGCGCCGCCCGCCGCGGCAGCGCTGCTTACACCCGGCAAACTCTGAATCGCCTGCAGCGCCCGCAGGTTTGCCCGCGTATCGCTTCCCGCGCCCGAGTGGACGTCCAGCATCAGCAGATGTTCCGGCTCAAAGCCCATATCCTGCCGCGACTCCGCAATCAGTTGCCGCACCAGCGCCACCGCCGCAACGCTCAGCGTCAGCGTCAGCGCAACCTCGCCCATTACAAGACTCTGCCGCAGCCTTCCCGACTGCCGGCTTTCAGTCCCTCGCGCCGCATCCTGCTTCAGCGCCGCCGACGGGTCTACCTTCCACGAGCGCCACAGCGGCAGCAGCGCCGTAGTCGCCATCGTCACCAGGCTCACTGCGAAAGAAAGCAGAATCACATCGAAATTCAGCCGCACATCGCCCAGCCGCGGCAGCTCCTGCGGAGCCATCCGCACCAGCAGGCGCAGCGCAGGCAGCGCCACCAGTACGCCCGCCGCGCACCCAGCGCCCGCCAGCACCAGCACCTCCAGCGCCGCTCGCCGCGCCAGCGCCCATCGTGAAGCGCCCAGCGCCGTCCGGATCGTCACCTCGCGCCGCAGTTGCGTTCCGCGCACCAGTTGCAGATGCGTGATATTCGCACACACAATCAGCAGCACCACACCCACGGAACCCATCAGCAGCCGCAGTACAGGCCGCACCTTGCCCACCAGCTGATCCTGCAGCGGCACAGCTTCAATCGCCTTGCTCTTGTCTTCGGGATACGCCGCCTGAAGCTGCTTTGAAAATGTGGCCAGCTCCGCGTTCAGCATCTCCTCCGTCACCCCCGGCCTGACCTTGGCCACCACCATCTGGTTGTACGCGGTGCGAGCGGCGATCTCCGGTTGCAGAGTTCCTTCAATCCAGACCCGCGCCTTATTGGGATAATCGAATCCCTCCGGCAGCACGCCCACCACGGTATACAGCTTGCCCTCAAACCGCAGCGGCCGCCCCAGCGCTCCGGCTGCCGATCCGAAGTTATCCTGCGCCATCCGGCTGGCGATCAGCGCCTCGCGGCCATCCACATCGTCATGGAAGAGCCGCCCGGCAACCGGCTCCACGCCCATCACCCGACCAAATCCAGGGCTCACGAATCCCAGGTCGATGTAAAACGTGCGCCCATTGAGCTCCAGCCCATCCTTGAACCCCTGGTAATACGCCGCCGACTCCAGCGACTTCACGCTCCTGGCCAGATCCGTGTAATCCCCTCCGCCCAGCCGTACATGCGACCGGTTCTCCTTGAGGAATCGCGTATTGATCCCATAGATCCTCGCGGCATCGTGGTAGCCCAGCGGCCGCAGCAGCACGCAATCCACCATGGTGAAGATAGCCGCATTCAACCCAATCCCCAGCGCCAGCGTCAGGATCACGGCAAACGTAAAGGTTCCAGACCGCCGCAACTGCCGGATCGCCAATCGAAGATCTCGTATCGCCTCGTACATCGCGCCCTCCACAATTAGAACGAAGTTCCACGTTGAAACTGCACGTCAAGCGCCATTCCCAGCGCGTTGTTTTTCTTATACATTCGCGCATCGCCAATTGAACGTCCTGTGCGGAAATGAAAAGAGGTGTCCGACTTCGGACACCTCTTTCTGCCAACTTGTTTCCAGCCAACACGCCGCCTTACACGATCTTCATCGCCACCGGATCCCAATGCACCACCGCATCCCGCTCATAGCTCAAATTGCTCAACAGTGCAGCTCCCGCAGCGCGGAAGCCAAATACCGCATCCTCCACCACCGGCTTCCTGCTTCTCACCGAGTCGAAGAAGTTGTGGAAGTGATCGTAGCTGTCGCTATAACCAGGTGCAGCCGAATACTTGTCCATCTGCAGCGGCGGCGCGCCCACCGGATGCTGCTTTGGATACTTCTTCTCGTAATCGTCGGCGATGCGCTTCTGCATCGCCTCGGCAAAGGTCCAAGCCGTGTATCCAGGCCCTCTTTCACGCGGCGCGCGGTTCACGCTGACCGTGTTCCGGTCAATCTCCAGCGTGCCTTCCGACCCCGTAAAGATCAGCCCTTCGCTCTCCTCGCCGCCGTCCACAAAATTCACGCGCAGGCTCAGGTTAAAGCCCTCGGGATAATCGAAGATTCCCAGCATCACATCCGGCGCATCGCGGCCATCCTTCCAGAAGCGCAGCGCTCCCGAAGCCACAGCACGCGTCGGACCCTTCGCGCCGGTAATGAAGTGCGTCCCGCTAAACAGATGCACAAACAAGTCTCCAGCCACGCCGCTCCCATAAGCCTTCCACTTGCGCCACTGAAAGAAGTGCTCCGCATTCCACGGAATCTTCGGCGCACTCCCCAGAAACCGCGGCCAGTCGCAAGTCTCCGTCGAAGCATCCAGCGGCACCGTGTAGTCCCACGCCCCCTGTGCCGAGTTGCGATCCCAGCGCGCATTCACCAGGTTCAGCTCGCCGATTGCGCCCGCTGCCAGCAGCTCCTTGGCTTTCGCATACACGGCGGAACTCACCCGCTGGCTGCCAATCTGAATAATCCGCCCCGTCGACCGCGCCGCCTCGATCATCTCCGGCCCATCGGAATACAGATGAATCATCGGCTTCTCGCAGTAAACATCCTTGCCCGCCTGCATCGCGTCGATCGCGGCCTTCTTGTGCCAGTGATCGGGCGTCGCAATCAGCACCGCGTCCACATCCTTGCGCGACAGAATCTCTTCGTAATGCTTGGTCGTGAAGATGTCGTCGCCCCACATCTCCTTCGCGTGATCCAGCCGCCCCTGGTAGCAGTCCGCCACAGCCACCAGCTTCACCCCCGGCACCTGGATGGCGGTCCGCGTATCTCCCTGCCCCTGAATGCCCGCGCCAATCAACGCCAGTTGAATATTGTCATTGGCAGCAATCGGCCGTGCGCCCTCCGGCTTGGCAAGGCCGAGCAACTTGGTCCCCGCCATGGAGGCGGCCGTAGCCACACTTGCAGCTTTCAAAAAATTCCTGCGATTAAGCCTGTTCATTCTTCTCTAATCCCCCGGTCCCTCTAACTGAACTTTTGCAGATAAGCATAGTCGACCTTCGCGGAATCCAACTGCGAAACCGGGAACGGCGTCTCCTGCTCGACAAAGATATGCTCGATCCCCACAGCCTTCCCCGCGGCAAAAATCGGCTTGTAATCCACAAACCCCGTCCCCAGGTCCGCGCCCTGCGGCCGTCCAGGTCCCACCAACTCCGTAGTCGGTGCAGCCACCGGCTTGAAGTCCTTGATATGCAGCATGCGGAAACGCCCCGGATACTTGTGAAAATAAGCCACTGGATCGCTGCCCGCAACCACCATCCACCCACAATCGATTTCGAACTTGACCAATTCGGGATCGGTTTCCTTGATCAGCACGTCATACCCAGGGCTTCCGTCCGGCATCTTCTCAAACTCGAAGTTGTGATTGTGATACGCATACTGCAACCCCGCCGCCTTGGCCTTCTTGCCCACCTCGTTCATCTTCTCCGCCGTCTTCTTGAATTCCTCCAGCCCCATCGGCGCCAGCGCCGGTCTCTTCGGCGGCGCATCTCCTGCTTGTCCCGGCGACGGCGCAGTCGCAGTCGCGGACCCAGAAGTCGCAGACTTGATAAACGCAGCGCTGAACGACCGCAGCACCGAGCTCACTGCAAAATGTGCCCCGAGTGTATGCGCCTGCTCAAACTGCTGGTCAAGATTCTCGCCCATAAGCTGCAGATGCGCGCTCGGGCACTTGAGTCCCGCATCGTCCAGATAGCCGCGCAGCTCCTGGGCCGTGTGCTTGCCCGGGCCAGCACTCTCCACCTCGCGATAGCCAAGCTCGTGCAGTTGTCTCAGCGTCCCCGGAGTATCCTCCCCAAGCGGCTTACCCACCGTATAGAGCTGAATGCCCACCGGCAACCCCATCGGCCCAGCCCACGCCATGCGCGGCAGCAGCGAAGCCGCAAAAGCCCCGGCCCCAACCGTGCCGGTTGCTGCGAGAAACTTCCGTCTCGATAGGGAGTTCATAGCGGATTCTCCTTTGTATCTAACTTGAAGCGTAACTCATGCTAAGGCATCGTCTGCGGCTCAAGCTCCACATCGGAGACCAGCGTCTTCTTGCGTTCGGAGAATGTAATCAGGAACAGCAGCAGAATCACCGCCGACATCATCGCCGGAAACATCCAGATCGAACGCCAGTCATGCATCACCGTGTCGCCCGCGCCCGGCGAAGCATAGTGCTGCACCACCGCCCCTGAAATCCACGAGCCTACAAACATGCCCGCGCCGTACGTCAAAAACGTGATCAGCCCCTGCGCCGCCGCCCGCAGCTCTTTCCGCGCCTTGCGGTCGATATAAATCTGCCCGGTCACAAAGAAGAAGTCGTAGCAGATGCCGTGCATGATGATGCCCGCCCACAGCATCCACACCCGAGGCCCCGGATCGCCATAGGCGAACAACACATAGCGCAACACCCACGCCAGCATTCCCGCCACCAGCATGTACTTCACGCCCAGCCGGCGAAAGAAGAAGGGAATCAGCAGCATGCAAAGCAGCTCGGAGATCTGTCCGCCCGTCATCTTGCCCGCCGCATTCTCCACGCCGATCTGGTTCAGAAAGCGATTGGTGAATGCATAGTAAAACTGCAGCGGAATGCAGATCAAAAACGAAGCAATCGCAAACACCGCCATCGACCGCTCGCCCAGCAGCTTCACTGCCTCCATCGGGAAGATCGAAGCCAGGCCGGTGCTGCCCTCGCCATGCCGCAGCGGCGGAGTATGCGGCAGCGTCAGGCAATAGAGCCCCATCAGCACCGAACTGCCCGCGGCAATCTCCATCGGCATAGCCGTCGACTCGATCTTCATATAGCCGATCGCCAGGCCGGCCACAATCCATCCCGCCGTCCCCATCACTCGGATCGGTCCAAACTCCGTCTGCGGATCGCGCATCTGCCGGAAGGCAAGGGAATTCGTCAGCGCCATCGTCGGCATGTAGCACAGGCAATAGATCAGCACCAGGCTGTAGAGAGGAGTGAAGCCGGACTGCCGCGCCGCCACAAACAGCACCAAGCCGCCCACAATATGCAGCGCCGCCAGCAGCCTCTGCGTGGCAAAGAAGCGGTCCGCGATCAGGCCCACAAAAAACGGCGAAACCATCGCCCCGATCGTCGTCGCTCCAGCAGCCACTCCGGCCTGCGTATCGGTGAAGTGCAGCGTCTGCGTAAGCCAGGTGGTAAACGTCACATACCAGCCGCCCCAGATAAAGTACTCCAGAAACATCATCAGGCCCAGACGGCCCCTAATTGTCCAACTCATGCGCCCCCGGCCGCCCTGGCGAGCCATTTCAACGGCTGCAAGCCACGATATACCAATCGACCTGCCTCACGTAAGCCATCAGCGCAAACGTCAGCGGCTCAGCCTGAATCCGCCGTCTCGAATGATGGCGGCCAGATTGGAAATTGGATGACGACAATGGCGTTTATCAGGACCTATCTGCAGCCTCTACCTTGTCCTGCTCTATCCTGCAGTCACAGCACATATATTGCCCGTCGCAGCGGGGGCAACGCTCCATGTCACATCCATCCAGATGAAGTTCTCCTGCAACCACACCGCAGTCATGGCAGGGACGCGTTATCACTGCGGCCCAAACGGTTTTGAAATGATCTGACGCATCCCTTGGTATCGGCTCTTTGCCATACCGTATTCGTCTGTATCTCTTGCCCTCAAACACAACGGTCTTTTCGTTTTGTGACCGCGAATAGTCATCTATCCACTCGAACGTCGAATAGATGTCCTGTGCGATCTTGGAGATTTCAGAGTCAGGGATTTCACGTTCCAAACGGTGCAGCCCTCTCGTCCTCAGCGAATGCACTTTATCGAAAAGCTTTCTAACTTCTTTCGTGCGAAGAACGTTCGCCGCAGCGCACAAGCCAAGAAGGTTTTTGAAGGGTGGGCTTTGCGTACCCTTTGGATGCTTCAGGCTTTGAAGCATCCACTGCGTCAGAAGATCGTCAGTGTCACGTATGAATTCGTAGCCACTGATCTCCTTAAGATTGAGCTTCTGGAAAAGAATCTCGTACTCATGCGCTGTCGATTCGAGAAGTTCACCGCCAGCCCAATGTGCGGTTCCATCCAAAAGATGACGAAGAATTTGCACCGGATATGTGACGCTAAAACGCGATGAACGCAAGGCCTCGAAAACTGGCGCTACTACTAGCTTCGCAACCTCTCGTCGGTTTATCGAACCGCATAGATAGTAATAGAGTCCGCGATGTAAGACAATCTCTTGGAGAAATGAGTCGAGATTCCAGCAATCTTTGCCTGGAACGATTATCGTGAATGTTCCCGAGTCATCCGTAGAAAAAGAGATTGTCACCGAATGCTTCAGCGCCGCGACACGCAGAAACCTCAAAAAGTCCTTGGCTTCCTGATAAAGGCGGACTGGTGGTGTGATCGACAGTTTGAGATCTTGCTGCATAGCCGCAGTTTACGCGAGACAAGCGATCTCCGTGGACGGCTTAGCTACGCTGGTGATTGATGTCAGTCCTCACAAGTCGGCTTCTAGAAAATAATTTGTTGCCCCGAACGACGGCCTCCACAAGTCGAGAATTCCAATCTTACCCGCTACCGCGCAAACCTAAGCGCAGCCGCGCCGTCCTGCTTGCTTCATGAGGCCATCAACTGCAATCATCGCTGCGAACCGCCGACCAGAGGATTCCTCATGTCCAATCGCATCACCATCGCCATCCTGATCGCCAGCTTTGCAATCCCCAGTCTCGCCCAATCCGCATGGCCGCCAGCCTCCAGCCACACCACCATCAACCTCTGGCCCGGCGCAGCGCCCGATCCCGTCCCCACCAACGGCCCGGAAGCCGACCTCACCAAGCCGACCGACAATCTCATCGCCGGCAAACCACTCGTTCACCTGGGCAACGTCTCCGTCCCCACCCTCACACTCTACGCGCCCAAAGGCAAAAACACCGGCGCATCCGTAGTAGTCTTCCCCGGCGGCGGCTACAACATCCTGGCCATCGATCTCGAAGGCACCGAAGTCTGCGACTGGCTCAACGCCAAGGGCGTCACCTGCATCCTGGTCAAATACCGCGTGCCCAACACCGGCCCTTACATGACCAAGTCTCCCGCAGCCCTCGAAGATGCCCAGCGCGCTGTGGGAATGGTCCGTGCCCACGCCACCGAGTGGCACATCGATCCCGCCCGCATCGGCGTCCTCGGCTTCTCCGCCGGAGCACACCTCGCCGCCGCTCTAAGCACCCACTACGACAAGCGCCTCTATCCCGCAATCGACGCCGCAGACCAGCTCTCATGCCGCCCCGACTTCGCGGTCATCGTTTATCCCGGCTACCTGGCCGACACCGACCACAGCTTTCTCGACAAGCTCGACATTCACCCCACCGCCCAGACCCCTCCCACCTTCATCGTCCAGGCCGAAGACGACCCGGTCCACATCGAAAACTCGACCACCTATTTCCTCGCCCTCAAAGCAGCCAAAGTCCCCGCCGAGCTCCACATCTACTCGGAAGGCGGCCACGGCTACGGCCTACGTCCTCAGGCCAACTGGCCCGTAACCACCTGGCCCGCCCGAGTAGAAGACTGGCTCCGCACCATCCACATCCTTCAGCCGCGCTGAATTCCCGTTCCGCAATCCAGTCTCGCGCCCTACGCCACAGCGTCTAGTAAGATGGCCAGAAACGCACCGGCACGACCCAAGTATGCGCAGCCGCGCCACGCGGCCCACGGAGCCATTGGAATGTCCTTAAACAAATACAGATATCTGCAGCCGGCCATCTCCGCCGCCTGCATCTTCGCGAGCACAGTTGCCCTCGCCCAGCAGCCCCGCCAATACACCGCCGAAGACTACGCCGCCGCGGAAAAATTCATGGCCTACAACATGAATCCGCTCGCCTATCAGGGCACGGTGCGCGCCGAGTGGCTCAACGACGGCCGCTTCTGGTATCGCGCCGCGGACGAGACCGGCATCACCTACATGCTCGTCGATCCGGCCACCGGCAAGAGCGCTTCAGCCTTCGATCAATCGAAGCTCGCCTCCGCCCTTCAGTCCGCCTCCGAGGGCAAGATCAAAGACGACGCCCGCCATCTCAAGATCACCGCTATTGACGCGCTCTCCAAAGATGAAATCGCTCTCACTTACGCCGGTGCCCGCTATCGCTGCGATCTCGCTGCTGCCGCCTGCAAGCTCACCTCGCCCGCCGCCAAGCCTCCTCTTAATCTATCGCCCGACAAGAAGCTCGGTGCGTTCATTCGCGACTGGAACCTCTGGGTGCGCAATATGGAAACCGGCGCGGAAACCCAGCTCACCACTGACGGCCAAAAAGACTACGGCTACGCCACTGACAACGCCGGCTGGAAGCACTCCGACGCCGCCATCCTTCTCTGGTCGCCCGACTCCAAAAAGATCGCCACCTTCCAGCAGGACCAGCGCAAGACCAGCGAAATGTACCTCGTCCCCACCACCAATACCCATCCCAAACTTGAGGCCTGGAAGTATCCGCTCGTCGGCGACGCCAACATCACCATGATCGAGCGCGTCGTCATCGACGTCGATACGCACAATCTGGTCCGCCTCAAGATGCCGCCCGACCAGCACCGCTCCACCCTCTGCGACGACGTAGCATGCGGCGGCAGCACCTGGGACGATGTCGAGTGGAGCCCTGATACAAAGCATCTCGCCTTTGTCTCCACCTCCCGCGAACACAAGCAGGAGTGGCTCCGCATCGCCGACACCACCACCGCCGAAGTCCGCGAAGTCATGACCGAAACCGCGCCTAAATTCTTCGAGAGCGGCAACGGCAAGGTCAACTGGCACTATCTGCCCGCATCCAATGAAATCCTCTGGTTCAGCGAGAGCGACAACTGGGGCAATCTCTATCTCTACGACCTCGCCACAGGCAAGCTCAAGAATCAGATCACCCACGGCGACGGCAATGTCACGCAAGTCCTCCACGTCGACGAGAAAACCCGCACCATCTACTTCCTCGGCGTAGGCAAAGAGCCCGGCCGCGACCCCTACTTCCGTCACTTCTACAGCATTCACTTCGACGGCACCGGCCAAAAGCTCCTCACTCCCGAAGACGCCGACCACAACATCAAGCTCTCACCCAACGGCCGCTACTTCGTCGACTCCTGGTCTACACCAACGCAGCCCCACACCACAGTAGTCCGCTCTGCCGACGGCAAGCTCGCCATGGAAATCGCCAAGCAGGACATCAGCAAGCTCGTCGCCGCAGGCTGGGTTCCGCCCATCCCCATCAAAGTCAAAGCCCGCGACGGCCAGACCGACCTCTACGGCATGATGTTCAAGCCCTCGCATCTCGACCCGGCGAAGAAATACCCCATCGTCAACAGTGTTTATCCCGGCCCGCAAACCGGCTCCTGCGGCAGCCGCGAATTCGCCGCCGCCCATCGCGACGACCAATCTCTCGCCGAACTCGGCTTCATCGTCGTCTGCATCGATGGCATGGGCACCGACCTGCGCTCCAAGAGCTTCCACGAGGCCTACTACGCCAACCTTGGCGACAACACAATCCCCGACCAGGTCACCGGCATGAAGCAACTTGCCGCGCAGTATCCCTTTATAGACATCGACCGCGCCGGCATCTTCGGCCACTCCGGCGGAGGCAACGCCACCGGCGCAGCCATGTTCAACTATCCCGACTTCTTCAAGGTGGGCATCGCCGAGAGCGGCAACCACGACCAGCGCGACTACGAAGATGACTGGGCCGAGAAGTGGTCTGGCCTGCTCACCACCGGCTCCGACGGCAAGAGCAACTACGACTCCCAGGCCAACCAGAACATCGCCAAGAACCTCAAGGGCCATCTACTGCTAGCCCACGGCACCATGGACGACAACGTCCCACCCAACAACACCATGCTCGTAGTCGATGCGCTCATCAAGGCCAACAAGGATTTCGACCTTCTGCTCATCCCCAATGTCGCCCACGGCTACGGCGCAGCCTCGCAGTACATGATGCGCCGCCGCTGGGACTACTTCGTCCGCTACCTCGCAGGCGGCATCCCGCCCAACGAATACGAAATGAAGCCATTCGCAGCAGTCAGTAAAATCCTGAGCAACGGCCCGTCAGCAGACGAATCGGCAGATGGCGCTGAAGCGAACCCCGAGCCCTGAGCTTCACCTCGCACCGGCGATCAAGAGCGAGACGAAGATCCTGATCGCCGCGTGATTTGCCATCACGAGCCTGCACCAGGATTTGTCATCCTGAGCGGAGCCTCTCGCAGCCTCATTGCGAGAGGCGCAGTCGAAGGACCTGCGGTTTGCCCGCAGCACCAACCACAGCCTACGGCTGAATCTGCAACTCATCCTTCAGCGTGAAATGCACAATCGACTCCGCCGGAATCACCAGATCCCGGTTCCCAGTCAGCCCAGCGCCCGCCGTTCCCGCACCTGCGCCCGCCAGCCCGCCAATCACCAGCCCCGTTCCGCCGGAAGCTACACCGCCAATCAGCATCCCCAACCCGGCGCCTCCGCCGATGAGTCCCGCCGTCCGCTTACCCTTACCCTTCTTATGCTCTTGCAGATCCCGCGTTTCCAGCGGATACGTCTGCCCATTGAGCGTCAGCGAAGTCAGTCGCAGCTCCAGTGTCGAAGCGCCTTTGAAATGCCCGCGCTTATGCGCAATCACCACCACGCCACCTACATCCGATCCCTTGGGGATCACCGCGTTGCCATTGCTGTCCTTCACCGGATCGACAATCTCCCCAGTAAACTTCTCGCCAGCATGGCTGTGTTTCGCGCTGATCGTGTGATCGATGCGAATCGCCAGCGCCGTTCCCGCCGGCACCGAAATTGGCGGAGGTGGCGCCGGGGCAGCCTGCGGAGCGGCAGTGGTAGTCGCCGGCGCAGCGCCACTCGAAGCATCCGCGGGCGCGCCCTTTACAGCCGGAGTCGCAGCCTTAGGCGTCACCGTCGTCGTCACCACCTCATCCTTCTGCCCCGGAGCAGGCGGCTGCACCACCGTCGTCACCGTATTCCCGCTCTTGTCCGTGGACGTCACCGTCTGCGCCTGCCCGGTGCTCGCCGCCTGTTTCTTAGCCTGCTCAATCGCCGCATCCTGCTTCGACTTGCAGCCGCTCAGCGTCATCGCCATCAGCGCTGAAGCCAGGACCAAACCCGAAATACGCATTCTGTAGGGGGAGAATCTCATCGCATCTGCTCCTTCATCGAACCGGTTGGAGAACGCCTTGTTAACTGATTCCGAATACCTGCTTCGCGTTCCTCATTCTTTCGTCCCAACCCTCGGAAATCTGCGCACAATTGCACTCACCACAACTCCATCCTGTACGCATACTGTAAGATTGTCCGGCAAAAGAAAACCTTTACCGGAGTGCAAGCCATGTCCCGACTCCCATCTTTTCCCCTGCCCATGCTTCGCCTGCTCCCCACGTTTCTGGGCCTCACATGCGCTCTCGCTCTCCATCCCGCCCTCGCGCAATCCGGCACGAATCAGCCCCCAGCCTTCGACAACATCCTCTACGGCGCCGCTTACTACAACGAGTACATGCCCGCCGAACCGGATGGCGATCCCGCCCTGCGCGCCGCCCGCCTCGACAAAGACGTCGCCATGATGAAAGAAGCCGGCATCAGCGTCGTTCGCATGGGCGAGTCCACCTGGAGCCTCTGGGAGCCCGAAGACGGCCACTTCGAATACGCCTGGATGGACCGCATCGTCGACGTCATGGGCCGCGCCGGCATCAAGGTCATCATGGGCACGCCCACCTACTCCGTCCCCACCTGGATGGCCCACGCCCACCCCGAAATCCTCGTCCGCTACCAGGGCTCCGACGCCAACACCACCTACGGCATGCGCCAGAACATGGACACCGACAACCCCATCTTCCGCCACTATGCCGAGCGCGTTATCACCAACCTCGTCGCCCACTACCGCAATAATCCCGCCGTCATCGGCTGGCAGATCGACAACGAAACCGGTGCTTACGGCGCCTACAATCCTGATGTCTTCCTCGGCTTCGTCAACCACCTCAAGCAAAAGTTCGCCTCGCCCGAAGCCATGAACAAAGCCTGGTTCCTCAACTACTGGGGCCAGGATGTCAACCGCTGGGGAGACATGCCCACCCCAGACCGCGCCACCAGCACCAGCTACAAGCTGGAGTGGTCCCGCTGGCAGCAGATGCGCGTCGCCGACTACCTCAACTGGCAAGCCGAGCTCGTCCGCAAATCCCGCGGCCCCAATCAATTCGTCACCCACGACTTCGGCGGTATGATGCACGACGACCGCAACGAGAATCAGATCGCCAAGTCCCTGGACATCGTCGCCAACAACATCTACCACGGCGCGCAAGATCACATGGACGGCGCATGGCAGGCCGAGCAATCCGACTTCGCTCGCTCCCTCAAGCACAGCAATTTTCTCATCACCGAAACCAACGCCCAGACCCTCGGCTGGGACTCTGCAGGCCAGTTTCCTCCCTACGACGGCCAGATCCGCCTCGATGTTTATAGCTATCTCGCTAGCGGCGCCAACATGGTCGAATACTGGCACTGGCACTCCATCCACGCAGGCCAGGAGACTTACTGGAAAGGCGTCCTAAGCCACGACCTCGAGCCCAACCGCGCCTACGCCGAAGTCTCCAAAACCGCCCACGAGCTTCAGAAAATCGGCCCCAAGCTCGTCGACCTCAAGATCAAAAATCAAGTCGCCATCCTGTACAGCGTCGACTCCGACAACGGCATCAATTTCATGCCCTATGAGCGCGGTGGCGAACGAGGCTGGACCCCCGGCAAAGCAGGCGACAGCTATGGCAATCGGATCGTCCAGCTCCATCGCAGCCTCTACGACGCCAACGTTGGCGCAGACTTCGTCTTTCCCGACACCACCAACCTCGCCCAACAGCTCTCGCAGTACAAGCTGCTCATCGTCCCCATGCTCTACGTCGCAGACGACGCCCTCCTCAAGACCATCTCCGACTACGTCAAATCGGGCGGCCACGTCCTCATGACCTTCAAGAGCGGCTTCACCAACGAGAATGATGCCGTCCGCTGGCAGCGCGCCCCCGGCCCACTCCGCGAAGCCGCCGGCTTCACCTACCAGGAATTCTCCAACCTCGAACACCCGCTAGCCCTCAAAGGCGACCCGTATCACGCGGGCGAAGAAAACAAAGTCAGCGAATGGGCCGAGTTCCTCCAGCTAGAACACGCCGAAGCCCTCGCGTACTACGATCATCCCTTCTTCGGCCAATGGCCGGCCATCACCCGCAACCATTACGGCTCCGGCGAACTGGTTTACGAAGGCACGCAGCTAAGCGACGCGCTTCAATCCAAGATCGTCCTGGACTGCCTCAAGAGCGCCGGCTTAACCAGCCCAGATCAGCAGCTTCCATCCACCCTCCGCGTCAAGCACGGCATCAACCGCGAAGGCAAAAAACTCCACTACTACCTCAACTACTCAAGCAGCGGCCAAAGCTTCCAATACCCCTACGCCGCCGGACAGGATATCCTCACCGGGACAGCAATAGCGCCCAACCAAAACATCTCTATCAAGCCCTGGGATGTAGCGATCGTCGAAGAAAGCAAGTGATCAGTGTTCAGTGATCTGCATGAGCCACTGACCACTGATCACTGACAACTGACCACTAGCTTTT
>Ga0206815_1034_pt2 | contig 27662 bp, 22 predicted proteins | sample Alteio_BWOrgCont_91_FD_152864 | JGI IMG/M metagenome (GOLD analysis project Ga0206815, IMG submission 152864) | Enriched cells from forest soil in Barre Woods Harvard Forest LTER site, Petersham, Massachusetts, United States -... | ecosystem: Environmental > Terrestrial > Soil > Temperate forest >...
GTAGACACCTGGCTCGGATGTGGCTGGATAGGTGTAGGGCCAGGGAACGCCGAGGCCATCACCAGCACGCAGGGAGATGAGCATGTTTGCGGACGACAGGCCTACCGATTGGCCCGCGGTCTTGCAGGGGCCGTCCGGGATCGCCGCCATCGACAAGTTGTAGGCCGCGGTAAGCGCAGCTGCCCGGTCGGGCAACAGATGCAGCAGCATGCGATAGGCGGCCTCCACCGCAGCGGCCTCGGGCGATGCGTCCCTAGCCGCGGGAACGCTGTACTCGTAGGGCTCGAAGCGGCCTTCGATTGCGACGACCGAGTTGTACACTGCGAGTTCGACGTAGGTTACGTAAAGGCTCGTGGCTCCCGCAGAGGTGGCGCCCGGTTCGGTGCTGGCGCGTGCCTGTGTAATCGCAATATCGTTCCACTGCGTTACGACGTTTTGCGCCTGGGCGCCCAAGGGCAGCATGAGGGCGAACCAGATCACGAGGGAAGGTGTGAGGTGGAGGGCAGATCGTAGCGATCCGAGATTGCACGTTTTCATGGTGGCTCCTGTAATCTCCTGTTGGAGGGGATTACCTTGCGCGAGCTGGCGGCCGGGTGCAATCACCGGGAACTCCCCATTGTGTCCCAAAATTATCCACAAACAAGCCGCTTCTTATGAAGGGTTTAGCCAAACGTCGTCCGCCTGCGAGGCCTCATAGGCTCGAAGAACAATCTGCGATGCTTGAGGATTCGTTGTGATCCCTTCAACCCAACAAGAGAAAGCGGCACGATTCGGACCCTTTGAATTGGATCTGAAAACCTGCTGCCTGACGCGCGGAGGCCAGCAGGAGCGGCTTGCGGTGCAACCAGCCCGCCTGCTGGTGCTGCTTGTGCAACGGCAGGGCCAGTTGGTCACGCGCGAGGAATTGCGCTTGCAGCTATGGCCAGGGGACACGTTTGGCGACTTCGACCACGGCCTTAATAACGCCGTGAACCGATTGCGCGAGGCGCTTGGCGATTCAGCCGCCGCGCCCCGGTACATTCAGACGGCACCCCGGCGAGGGTACCGCTTTATCGCGGATGTCGAGCTTGTGGCCTATGCTCCACTTAGCGAGGAGGAAACCTCCTTGCCTGGCCACTTGACCACGGACAAGGGGCAGGAGGCAACAGCCGTGCCCGGCGTCGCCGAGCCGGATGCGCCTCATTTGCGCAAACTGGCGGTCGTGAGTGTTGCTGAGCAAACCTGGTTCCGCCGTCGAGCATGGATGTTTGTGCTGATCATAACCTTTCTTTTGTTCGCTTTTCTCCTCAAGTTCCGGACCCATAAGAATGATCCTGCTGCGCCCATCCGCTCGCTGGCTGTATTACCCCTTCAAAATCTGTCTAGTAACCCCAACGAAGCGTATTTTGCCGACGGCATGACCGAGGAAGTGATCGGACGTCTATCGATGATCCGAGGCCTGCGTGTTATCTCCCGCACATCGGCGATGCAATTCAAAGACACCCGGCTCTCGGCGCCGGAGATTGCCAGAAAGCTCGGAGTGGATGCGCTCGTCGAGGGATCCGTGATGCGGGAAGGCAACCGCATTCGCGTTCACGCGCAGTTGATTCGTGCATCAACTGACGAGCACTTCTGGTCCGAGTCCTACGACCGTGAACTCGGCGACGCCCTCACGCTGGAGAGCGAGGTTGCACAATCCATCGCGCGTAGAGTGGAGGTCACGGTCTCAGGCGAAGAACACGCCAGGCTTGTTGCCGCACATCCGGTGTCGCCGGAAGCTTATGAGAGCTATCTCCAAGGTATGTTTGCCAAAGGCAACAGCAGGGCCGAGGTCGAAAAGCGTATCGCCTGGTTCGATGAGGCTATCAAGAAGGATCCGGCATTTGCGCAAGCTTACGTCGGCCTCGCATCGACATACGGGGCACTTGGCACAGTTTTTGTCGGTGCTCCCGCGAGTGAAACGCGTCCAAAGGTGATCAACGCGGCTCGAAAGGCGCTGGAGCTAGATCCCGATCTCGCCGAGGCGCATGTCCTGCTGGCCAACATTTATATGAGACAGTGGAAGTGGGCCGAGGCCGAGGCAGAATACAGACGCGCCCTCGATTTGAATCCAAATGACTCTGCTGCGTACCTCGGATTCTCTGACTGGCTGTTGTGCCAAGGACGTATGGAGGAGGCGCTGGCGTGGGCCCGCCGCGCCCGCGATCTTGACCCTCTCGGGCCTTCCGGCCAAACCGTCGCGTGGACTCTGCTCAACGCACGTCGCTATCACGAGGCAATACGCGAGTTCCGAGATGTGCTGGCGGTGCGACCGTACGACAGATTTCCCCTCTGGCCTCTTGGGTGGGCGCTGATTTGCAACCATCAATCCGAAGAGGCGATCCCTGAGTTGGAGAAGGCGGCTTCTGTTACTAACCGTAGCCCAGGCGTTATCAGTGCGTTGATCTGGGCGTATGCCCACGCCGGGCGACGAGCAGATGCACTTCGGCTCCTTGGAGAATTGAAAAAACGCCAGCAGGCTGGCTACGTTCCCGCCGGTGCCTTTGTGGATGCTTATTTGGGGCTCGGCGACAACGATGAGGCATTTGCGTGGTTTGAGCGGGCCTACGAGGAACAGTCCAATATTTTGGTTTACATCAAGGTCTCCCCATTGTATGACTCTCTGCGCGGCGACCCGCGTTTTCAAGATTTGGTGCGCCGCGTCGGTCTGGACTGACCCTGGCGGCTGGTTGGAAGTTGGAGAGTCACCTTCCTTAGTTATTTGCTGGTAACAAGAGCCGTATCGATAGTGCTCCGCGTTATGGGCCAATCGCCTTCTGGGCTCGATGCTCTACTATTCTCGCCGCTACGACGAATCTCTCGTTGCCCGCAAACGCGCCTCCCCGATCGCACCTGACAAGTTCGGGTTTGTTGAAGGCTGGAACTCCAAGAATTACGAGGTCCAGAACCGATACAGCGAGGCCCTCGCGGCCGATTTGAAGGACATGGCGTCGGAGCTTTCTCCTCAGGACATCAACACTTTCCGCTCGGCATTTGCGACGGGGGGATGGAAAGCCTACCAGGAATCCCGGGTGAAGTTTTTGTTGACGCATTGGGTCAACGAATGCCGCTCGCACTTCCTCGCGATGAGCTACGTGCGTCTAGGCAATCTAACGGAGGCATTTCGCTGGTTCAACCGCGATCTGGACAACCACTGTGGCATAACGGTTTTCGACCTGTCCGCCGATACGCGGCTCGACAAGATTCGCGGCGACGAACGTTTTCGCGATTTGCTGCGGCGCGTACATCTTCCGCATTGACTTGGAATCGTCCTGATGTTCGCGGTTAGCTTTGTTAACAACTTCAAAGCAAAGACGAAAGGCGATTTACATTGTCTCTGGCAGGAAAAGCTCCGGATCAAGGCGGCGTCCTCGATCCGACTAAGCCTCTTCATCAAGTAAAACCTAGACGAAAAGACGCCCTTCTGTGGAGTCTTTTCCTGCCTTAGTTCTTCAGTTTGTGATAAATCGCCTACGCACTTTTCGAGGCCAGGGTTCCTGCGGAAAGTCTATTTTGTGCATGCCCGCGGCATGGAGGCCGCTCATATGCACAAAAGGAATAAAAAGCTAGCAGCACCCGGAGAGAGCCATTCAAGAAAGGGCGCTGCCTGATTCCCTTGGAAGTCTTCTACGAGTGGGAGCCGAAGAATCCAGAGAAGCCGAGAGCGCCGACACAGCCCTGGCTGTGTCTCTCACAGACAACCGGCTATTTTCCTTTGGAGCCATCTGGGATAGGTGGAAGAATCCCGAGACTGGGGATTGGCTGGAAAGCTTCGCTGTCATCACCACGGAGCCCAACGAACTCCTAGAGCCTTTCCATGACCGATGCCCGCTTGTGATCGAGCCGAAGGATTACGACCGCTGGCTGACCCCATACGTAAAGGAAGACCCGTCAACCGTGCCGGTCGACATGGTACGCACCTATCCGTCCGAAGAGATGAAGGCATGGCGAGTTGACCCGCTGAAAGGGAACGGCCCTGAGCTGTTGGAGCCCATGAAGATGTCCGACGGATTAGTGCCTCTGTAACGTTGACCGTAGACGGATGACCGATACTAATCCCCGATGGACTTTCTCTCCACAGAGGACGCACCGCACCGGAAATCTAAGCATCAACAAGTGGGGAATATCCGAGAGACGCAACCCCGATGGGCGAATGTGTCGGCTATTGCACGAGGTGCATCTCATGAAGTCACCATCCATGACAACAGTGTACCCGTTGGCCACTGGCCTACAAGCGCGAGAGCGCGCGCGCGAAGTGGCGCAAGGAACATCCCTTCAAAACCGCTTGAGGCGGCAGCGGTAAACACAAATCCCCTGACGTGTTACCGCGCCAAGGGATTTGCTGCTACGACGAGTGAACCACGGGTTCTTGGACGTTATGGTGAGAGTGAACTTCTTCCGGCTCTTCCATTTCAATCGGAGGCGCTCTTTCCGCGAAGCGCGATTCAATGTGCAAAGGCTCAACTATCTTTTCTTGGGCGCCGTCTTCGACGGACCGGTGTAAATACTGTGGACGTTTCGTGGATAGATGGTTGTGAACCGGTGATTTGTTTCCGAAGCTCATGATTGTCTCCAATCTTGTGCTTGCTTTACGTGAGAGGCGCTCGTCTGGAGCAAGCCGTCATCAGCTAGAGGCGAGAAATCTATTTATTAACAACTTTCCTCCTGCGCGTTAGACGCCCTGCGTGGTGGTAAGTTTCAAGGTCGTGAGCGGATCTGGGGTCGGTTCTTGGCTCAAGCGTTAATGGTAACTCGCGAAGTGGGCAGCCAAAGTGGTGAGACGGTAGAGCTTCCGCGAGCTGTGCCACAAATTGAACAACATGAAGATTTCCGATGATTAAATGGACCGAGAAGACAGTCAAGGTCTCGGCCCTGAAGCCGTTCGAGCGGAATCCTCGCAAAATCTCAGAAGCTGACTATGCGAGGTTGAAGAAGAGCCTGACGGAGAACGGGTATCACCAGCGCGTGCTGGCGACGAAGGATCTGCGTGTGGTAGGCGGTCACCAGCGTATCCGCGTTCTGAAAGACCTTGGCATCAAGGAAATCGCGGTCCTCGTGACGGATGAGGAACTGACTGACGATCAGTTCCGCCGCATTCTCATACAAGATAATCTGCCGTTCGGAAGTTGGGACTTTGACCTGCTCAGTGCTGATTTCGAAGTAGACGAGCTCATTGATTTCGGTATGCCGGAGTCATGGCTCGGGCTGGGTGAAGAAGCCGATCGGGAGGATAGGAAGGCGCTCTTCGATACCTGCGAGTACGGGGTCTACAACGTATTTTCGCCGTCCCCAAAGGCTTCCATCCCTGTGATGATCGACGATCCGGGGCGCTATCCTGGGTTGGATCCGGCCTACACGGCAACGAACATCAACGGTCCGTAGGAATTGTTAGACGCTGTTTCGCGGATGGTGCCTCGGCCTACGGCATAATGGCTTGCAGATGGCCTGCTTTGGCGAGCGGGAACGCCACGGCAGGCCTATCTGAAGTAAGGAACTCAACGGGTTGTTACGGCGAGACGAGTTTGAAGGCCTGGGCGGCTGTGCCGTTGCAGGTGTAGATGTCGAGCTGGATGCCGTTGGCGGTTGAGGCGCTGGGGGTGTCAAGGCAGAGGCCGCTGCCTTTGCCGATGAAGTTGAAATAGCCGTTGCCGATTGATATGGCTTCCCATTCTTCATTTGGGTTGCCCGCGTAGGTCCACAACTGCATCAGGCTGCCGTTGGTGGTGCCATTACTTACTACGTTCCAGGCTTCGGATGGAGCGTTGACGTTGGTGACTTCGTAGTAGCCATTTCCCGCTGAGGTGAACTCCCATTCCTGATTGGCTGCGGTGCTGTAGGAGCCGTTGCTGCAGGCCCACTGTTGGACCGTGGTTCCATTGGCAGTGCCCCAGCCGGTTGCGTCGACGCAAGAGCCGCTGTTTTGGTTGACGATGTTGAATGGCGTGCCGGTGGTCAGGGTTGCCGGGCCTGAATTGGGGGTGAAGCCTAGGCTGATGTTGAGCGCGTAAGAAGTGGCGGTGGCCCACTGCGCCCAGTCGCTGGCGATGGTGACTGAGGAGTCACTGGCGATGTTGGGCACGGTTGGCGAGCCGGTGGTGTTGTAAACGCCCCAGCCGTAGGTGCTGGACTGGCTCGTCTTGTATGTCCACATGGTGGAGCTGAGTCCGTTGTTGGTGTATTCGTTGTAGGAGCCTTGATAGACGGACGCGGGATAGCCCATGTCATTCCATTCGCCGATGTAGCCCGGGACGTTGTAACTGGCGTGGTTGTTGAAGTCTGTGACCTGGTTGATGGACCCTTGGGTGACCTGGGCCTGGGTTCCGCCGTATTGATACTCGTGCATTTCATAGACGACGTTGGTCCAACCTTCTGTGGAAGGGTTGGGCAACATGCTCCAGTCCCAATTGCCGAATGCTCCTTCCATGATGACAATGTGCGAAGGATCGGCGGAGCGAACGGAGTTGTATAGGCTGGCGTAGGCGCTGATGACTTCAGACGGGACGCTAGTGATACCTAGCTGCGGCTCATTGATGAGGTCGTAGCCCGCGACAGTGGGGTTGCCGTTGTAGTGGCTGGCGATCTGCCACCACATCCATGCGCTGTTGCCTTGGTCGTTGCTGTTGGTCCAGTAGTTATAGACGCCGGACTGGCCGGTGTCCTGACTGTTGCTTTGTCCGCCGACTAATCCGTGCATGTCGATGATGACGTAGATGCCTTGCGCGGCGGCCTGGCTGACGATCCAGTCGAGTTCGGTGAACGCGTCTGAGCGCCATGTGGAGTTGGAGACGTTGGCGAGCGGATAGAAATTTCCCCACCAGATGGGCACGCGGACTACGTTGAAGCCGAGGTTCTTGATGTTGACGAAGTCCTGCGTGGTGATCCAGGACTGCTGATAGCCGCGGATGAGGGCTTGCTCGTCAGCTACGCCGAAGCGGCTGTCGAGCTCGGACATGAGGCTGTACATGTCTGGGTAGCTGCTGGGGTAGGGAGTCATCCATTGCTCCATAACCATCAGGCCTCCGAGGTTGACGCCTTTCAGTACGACGGTCTGGCCGCTGGCGTTGACGATATTGCGACCGTTGGTGTGCAACATGCTAAGTTGTGCGAAGGTAACTTGTGAAGTTGCGGCTATGGCGAAGATACATACTACGAGCTGAAGGGTCATGCGGCATAATTGACGAGATACAGCACGATTCATCGGAGAGCCTCCACTGCGGCATTGGGTGAGTTTTCAGGCATCGCATTGCGAATCGTGCGGCGGCACGATGCGGTTGAAGTCAGAAGCGCGTTGCCTCCAGGTCAGATAGTTATGGCTAGTTATGGCCTGGGGCAGCGCGCCTGCAAAGGTTGCTCGGTTCAGAAGGGGTTGAAGATCGACGAGAATTGGTAGTTGGATTGGGTGAGACCGCTGCAGGTGTCCTCGTCTACGGTTGAGCCGGGGCAGCCGCCGTTGTCACGGTTGAGCTCCCAGAAGGACAGCATGGTGATGTAGCTGTTAGCTTCGGCGAAGTTCAAGACTGTAGTGGCATTGGCGAGCGTGAAGTACTCGGGGGGATTGTCGTCGCTGGTGCCGGGCAGGACGGTAAGTCCGACGGTCGAAGTTAGGCCGGCGGATAGTATCTGGGATTCGAGAGCGGCAGCGCCTTCTTGGGTTTCGGTGGCGAGGTTGGCGCCCTCGTTGCCGAAGTCCATGGCCATGCCGTTGACGATGTTGAGATTGAGACCGGCGGATGCGGCGGCTGCGAGATCGGCGGTGCCGTTGTCACCGGAGTCGAGCCCGCCGGGGCCGAGCGGCAGCGTGTAGGAGAGGGTCAGGCCAGGATTGGCCTTTTGCAATGCGGCCAATGCTTGCGCGCGCCTGGTGGGCTGGCCTGAGGTTTGCGGGTTTTCGAGATCGAAGTCGAGCCAGGTGACGTGGTACTTGTTGATGACCGATTGATAGAGCGCCTGTGTCTCGGCCACAGTGCTGCAATATGCGGAGCCATCCTGACCGCCAGCGCCGCCCTGGGAAATGACGACGGTGATGCCCTGCGATTGCAATGACGATACCTCGGTGGCAATGCTGGTGCTGCCGAGCGTATCGTCTGGCAAGGCCGAATTTACGCCGCCCCAGGCGAGGTTGCAGTCATTGGTCTGAGGGACGAGGAAGGCGAGGACTACGGCCTTTACTCCGGCGCCGGAGATGACGCCCGGGAGCTGATTGGCATCGCTCAGGTCGCCGAGGTACTCAAATGGGGCAAAGATCTTGCCGGGGGTGCCGCCTGTGCCGGACGTGAACTGGAAGTAGTTGAGATTCCAGCCGGTTGTGTCCTGGTTGAAGGTGAGCGTTTGCTGGCCTGCGGACAGTGTCGCTGTGGCTGTGACATTGACCCAGGTTTGCCAGCCGCCGGTGTTGGGAACGGCGACGCTTCCGGTGAGGTTCGATCCCGAGGAATTGGAGATATGGAAGGCGTCGGAGATGGCGCTTTCCGAGGCGACACGGAAGGTGATGGTGTAGGTGCCGGCCGAGGCTACGCTGACGGTGTATTTGAACCACTGGCCTGAGGTGGTCCAGCCGAGGTCGTAGCCGCCGCCGGTGTCGGAAGTTGCTTCGAGATCGATGCCATCGGAGCGGTAGCTGTTTGCGGAGCCGTTGGTGGAAGAGACGCTATAGGCGACTCCGGAGCCTCCGGTGTCGTAATTCTCGGCCTGGACTTTGCCGGGAATGGCCACGGCTACGCCTCCATACGGAGCTTCGCCGGTTGAGGCTGAGGTGAACGAGATCCAATTGATATTCCAGCCGGGATTTTCTTCGTTGAGTGTCAACGTCTGGATTCCTGCGGGAAGCGTGACGGTCGCGATGACATTGGTCCAGGTCTGCCAGGCGCCGGTATTGGGAACGTTGACGTTTCCGCTCAGGTCTGTGCCGAATGAGTTGGCAAGATAGAAGGCGTCGGCGGAGCCGCTTTCCGAGGCGACGCGGAAGGTGACTGTGTATGTGCCTGCCGTGGCGACGTTGACGGTGTACTTGAACCATTGCCCGCTGGTGGTCCAACCGATGTCGTAGCCGCCGCCGGTGTCGGTGGCGGTTTGCAAATCGATGCCGTCGGAGCGGTAGCTGTTGGCTGTGCCCTCGATCGAGCCTACGTCATAACCGATGCCCTGGCCGCCGGTGTCGTAGTTTTCAGCCTGTACTGTGCCGGGAATGGTTGCGGCTGTGCCGTTGTATGGGCCTTCAGCGCTGGCGAATGAGAGCTAGTTCAGGTTCCATCCGCCGTTGTCCTGATTAATGGTCAGTGTCTGCTGGCCGGCGGGAAGCGTGACTGTGGCCGTCACGTTGGTCCATGTTTGGTATCCGCCGGTATTGGGGATATTGATGTCTCCGCTGAGATTCGTTCCGGAGGAGTCAGAGATATGAAGCGCATCGGTGACTGCGGTGTCGGCTGCGACGCGGAAGGTCACTGTGTATGTGCCTGCGGTCGCAACGTTGACGGTGAACTTGAACCATTGCCCGCTGTAGGTCCAGCCGAGGTCATAGCCGCCGCCTGTGTCGCTGGTAGCTTCCAGGTCGATGCCGTCGGAGCGATAGCTGTTCGCGGTTCCCTCAGTGGAACCGACGCTGTAGGCTACGCCTTGTCCGCCGGTGTCGTAGTTCTCAGCCTGAACAGTGCCGGGAATAGGGGCAGCGATGCCGTTATAAGGGCCTTCCGTTTGCGCGGCGGAGGGAAGGCACGAGAGCAGAACGCCGCAGATCGCGGAGAAGCTCAAAGAATAGATTGTCCTCATTTTCATCCTCGATTCGCTGAAATTACCCGAGATGCGACGGTGGTATGCCGAGGGCGAATGCGGTCTGGAGTGCAATTTAGTTTGTAACGATTCCAAACAAAGTGGCGCTGAGCTGACGCTATCGGCAAAACAGGATTGGCAATCCAAACGAAGTTCAGTTCAAGGTAAAAGCTTGCAGTCTCAAGGGAGGTGGGGCGCGTTGTTATCGCCCGCCAGACTTTCTCGACAGCCTGATGGTGCGAGACTCAAAGGTTTGAGATTCAAGTACAGGCCAGTGGTGCAGAGAATTCATGCAAGAGCTTGCGCTCGTCACATCTTCTTTCGAGATGACGTTTTTGCCACAGAATCCAGCGCCACGGAAGTATGGAAGGGTTGCGTTTTGAATGTCAAGGCTCTCGATTCGATTACTGGAAGTTATTAATTACCTTGGTCACTTTTGCACAGTTCTTTGTGGCGGTTGACTGAGTTGTCTCGCGAAGCCGCAGGTCTTGTTTGGAAAAGGGAAAATTACTGTGAAGTGTGGAGTGTGGGATCGCGCTTTGCGCGAATTGTGGTTTGGTTCTGCCCACCCTAGCGACAAAAACAAGAACGTCGCGAGGGTGGGGCACCCGCGCTGTCACATTGATCTACTTGCGATTGTCGATGGCCGGTTGGGACGATAATGCCGAACCTGCTCATGCGCTGCGCGACGCAGGCATTGTCTGTTTTCGCCAGGTCCGAATTACTTCGAGCAGTTCGGCCTGCGGAAACTTGGTGAGCTTATTCAAACTCTTTCCTGCCTCAACCTCCCGATTACGTTCATAGTGTCTACCCGTTCCTTGGCGTTCACTGGGGCGGCAACACCTTAGTCGGTGCTGCCGTTCCGTTTGGTGCTGTTAACCGAAGAGTGATAGGTTCGAGTCCTACTTGAGGAGCGAATAAAATCAACAATTTAGAGAACTCGAAAGGGCAAAAAACTTCAAAAAACGCGGCGAAATGAAGAGAGCCATAGCGCATGAGATTGACGACAGGCGAAGGCAAGATCGATTCGCATCCACGCTGGTGTGGGGGATGATCATTTCAACTGTTCTACCAGCGTTTGATTCGAGTCTCAGGAGTTGGTAGTTGCGGGTCTGAGTAAGTTGTCTTCTGACACAATCTAGCGCAGTATGACGTTGAGAAGCGACTTGTTAATACGAATGTGCCCTTCGTATTCGATGTGCCCCCTGTATTCGATGTGGCCCATCTCTCGGAACCTATTCATGAAAAAGTTGACACGAGAGCGGGTTGTTCCGATCATCTCTGCGAGGATTTGCTGGGTGACAGGAGCAATGAACGTCTGGGGCTGTCCAGGCTTTCCGTAGTCAGCCATAAGCAGCAGTATGCGTGCCAAACGCCTCTCGCTGGAGTTGAAGAGTTGGTCGATCAAATCGGCCTGAGTTCTTATTCCCCGTGCGACCATGAACTTGACGAACAAATCAGAGAAACTCGATTCCTCATGCAGAGTCCTTAGCATATGGTCCTTAGCGATCCGCAGCACCACACATGAAGTAATAGCTGTTGCGGAGGTCAGACGCATTCGCCGGTTGCCAACTATGGCCTCTTCTCCGACAAAATCCCCACTAACAACGAGACCGACTGTAGCTTCCTTGCCCTGCCGAGAAAGACAGGTAAGTTTTGCCCGGCCAGATTGGACATAAAATACCGCGTCAGCCTTATCCCCTTGAATAAATAAGGTTTGTTTTGCTCCATATCGAAGCAGGTCTCGCCCTGGACCTGCGGTAGCAAGATAATTTATAGGGTCAAAGGTTGTATTGCTAATTCCATCCATCTGGGGCCCTCGTAAGGTGCAGACTTGCCCGTTAAAGCACCAAAACTGTTACTTAATAGGAATCGTCGCGAGAACACTGGGTTTATTTTGTACTCAATTTCGCGGGTGCAAACGATCAATCTAAGTATCAGACACCGGATGCAGGCGCTATCGCGTTCGGTTCAGTACCTCTGTCGCGTTGCCCTTAGACGCAGGACCAATACCATTTTCCAATGTACTCTTTCGCCACACAATATGCACCGCACTGGAAGGAGAAGGATCAATAAGCGGCTAATATCCGCGATTCGCAACCTCGATGGGCGCATGTGTCGGCTACCGCAAGAAGAGCATGTCAAGAAGTCACCATCCCTAGATAATGTCAGTGTATTCATTGGTCAGTATATGGATACCTGTCTTTCACTCCGCATTCCACCATTTCAAGAGGACCGCTCGAAGCGGTTCCGATTCGGCTGAGAGTTTCAGGAGGGGTCGTTCTGGCAAGTGTGGGATTGGCGTAGGTGTAATCGATGCTTCGTGGCCTTGCTCAACGCCAGATTCAACCTGAATCGGGTGCCAGTCCGAGGCAGTGATCTCTGTCCATGTCAGCGCATGGTGCCACGGCGTCGTGTCACGACACTGACACATCAGGTGATCGCGCAATACGAACATTCGAACGAAAGGTTCCCACCCCGTACGTCGGACACTCTGCCCCTGAGTTAATGCGGGCAATATTGTAGAAAATTGTGCCATAGCACTCCTGACAGAGGTTAGCTTCGCTCTCATTAGCTCGTGGCCTTGATCAAATGTATCCCATGTAACTCACCGAGGAATATGTATAAAACGGAACACTCTCTGCGATGCGGTGTGATGCCGGTGGTTCCTCAAATACCGCCAGTGCGAGCGATTCTGACCGTACATGCAATCGACGTATTTAATACGGTGTGGCCAACCCTCCCCCTAGGGTTCATGCCGCCTTGTGCGTGCCTTGACGGAGGACAATATGAGCAACGACCGGAAAGATACCGCCCTTAGAACAGATCAAGACTCTACCTGTAACCCAGATAGTCTCCTGAAGCCGCAACAGAACACGTCGCCGCTACTGGCGTGCCCGATGTTTTGTACCAGTGGATTGTTAGTATAGCGTATATTATGAAGGGCCTAGATTTCTTATACCAAGGTCAGAGTTAGTCTTCGACCGGTTTAGGTTGCAGTCAGATCGCGGCTAGCCGCGATCTGACTGGCGAACTCGCTGGGCGTCCTGTCATCGAGAGATGCGTGAGGACGACTGTCATTATATTCGTGCCTCCAGGCTTCGATGAGCTGTCGTGCCTCCTTCAGATCGAGGAACCAGTGGGTGTTCAAGCATTCACTGCGGAAGGTTCCGTTGAAGCTTTCTATGAACGCATTGTCGGTGGGTTTTCCCGGTCGAGAGAAGTCGATCTTTGCTCCGTTCTGATAGGCCCACAGGTCCATCGCATGACTGGTGAACTCGCTGCCGTTGTCACAGAACAGCACCTTCGGCATGCCACGTTCGAGCTTCAGCTTGTTCAGCGTCCGCACCACATCGTCTCCTTTCAAGCTCTGGCCGACTGCGATCGCCACCGCCTCTCTCGTATAGACATCGACGATGGTCAACGAACGGAAGCGTGTTCCATCCTGCAACTGGTCCGCCACGAAGTCCATGCTCCATGCCTGGTCCGGCGCAGCGGGCTTGAACTTCTCTTCGCGCTGGCGAGCAGCCTTGCGCTTGCCGGCTGGCTTCATCCTCTTCAGGATCAAGCCTTCTTCTTTGTACAACCGATACACCAGATGCTTGCCCACATCCCAGCCTTCGCGGTTCAACAGTACGCGGATCTTACGATATCCATAACGCACCCTTGTCTGAGCGATCTCGCGGATACGCATCCGCAACTCAGTCCGTGGATCGCAGCAGCTCCGATAGCGATACGTTCCGCGAGTGACGCACAGAACACGGCAGGCTCGCCGTTCACTCGCTCCATAGCAGCTCATCAGCCGATCGACCATTGGTCCACGCCGCGAAGGCTTCACCATTTTTTTGAGAGAACGTCCTGTAACATCGTCTTGTCCAGACTCAACTCCGCCACCAGCTTCTTCAGCCGCAGGTTCTCCTCTTGCAACTGTGCCATCTGCCGCACCTGATCTACTTCCAACCCAGCGTACTTCGCCTTCCATCGATAGAAGGTCTGCTCACTAATCCCGGCCTTACGGATCACCTCCGCAACAGGTACACCCACCTCGGCCTGCTTCAACACACCAATCATCTGCTCCACACTGAATCGCTTCTTCCGCATCCAAATTCCTCCGTCTTCTCAGGTTAAATTTGGCCGGAAACTAACATTGCAATTGGTACAAAAATACAGGGGCCGATCAATTACGGCAGTTACAGCCAAGGGCGCTAGTGTCGCGTGAGATTCCGTTGAGGGGCTTGATGTGCAGACATTGCCGTAGGGCGCGGCCCGTTTGAAACGTAAGGCTCTCAAAAGACTCAATTCTGGCGGCAAAGCTGAACGAGCAATACAGACCATACGCGGAAGTCGCGCCTGCGTAGTTTCGGAAAAGAGCAGCCGACAAAGCAAACGGGCCCTCCCCCATGCCGAAAACTGTCGGCTGCTCGGGGCGCATGTCAAATGACCAGCACAATGGCAATTGTCAGACGAAAGAACGAAGATTTGACCTTTGATTTAATTTGCAAGAGGCGCTATCAAACAATCGCGAGCGAGGAGGACGAGACTGATCTTCTCAGCGCAGAGGCCCATACCTGCGATCCCAACGGTGAATTCAGTCGAAGTCAAATTGACTCTCAACGTGAAACCTTTTAAGAAACCCGTCAAGCAAGCACAAATCGGACGGCTCACGGACCATAAGTTGTCTTCAGATACCCAGGGCCCGAGTTGCAACTGGAGAGAGTCTCCCCCCCGCCAAGTGGGGCGCCATTGCAGGTGTATCAAAATAGATAGCTTTTGCTATACGCGGATGTAACGCTTGTTCGTACACTTGCGCCGCGGCGAGCTTTCTTTATTGAAAGGGTCCATGCTGGAAGAATGCGGCTCCCGCTCTTGATTCTTCACTTTCTCGCTGGAACCGTCGGCTCGCTGTCCGGCACATTCGCTATTGCCGTCCGCAAAGGCAACCGCCTACATCGCGCCTCCGGAAACGTCTTGACCGTCGCGATGCTTACCCTGGCTTCCAGCGCATTCTGTCTCGCCATCATGAAGTCGCAACATGGCAACATCATCGGTAGCACTATCACCTTCTACAGGATCGCTACGGCGTGGCTCGCGGGTCACCCTCGGGGCATCGGCCGGCTTGACCTAGCAGCACTCCTAGTCGGCGCCGGCGGAGCTACAGCCATCATCACGCTTGGCTTCTGGACCATCCACTACCCCGACAAAAACGCCACCGGTACTCGGATCAATTGATTGGCGGTGGCTTAGAACTTATTCGCTCTCGCATTAAGCGCTGAATAGCCTCCTCATAGATATGGTGCTCCCTGCTGGCGGGAGGTCGGCCTCACAAGACTGCCTCAATAGAGATGTTTCAACAATAACCTCCCTAGCTTCCGACTCGCCGGCAACAACACCACTGCTCTGGAAGTTAAGAGGTGTGGTGTGCCATGCTGTCGGCAACTCTCGCGGTGTAAGTACTGTGCGCATTATTGACCATCACGCATTCATCCCATGCAGCACAATTGAGAATAGCGTTATCTCCACGTTTCAGACGGTTATCCGTGCGCCGCAAATAGGGAGGGAGTTCAGCGCGATCGCGCTGAACTCACTGGGATTCTCGTCATGGCTTCGAAACGGCTCATCATTCGTCATGCGATTATTTCCTTTTCGTTCGTACTCCTGTACCTGCTGCTGAACCGGCCGGAAGTCATCTTCATTTCTCGCATTGGATTCGTTGCCTGGTATCCCGCCGTAGGACTCGTAATGGCGCTCCTGCTAGGCATCAGTCCGTGGTATGCACTGCTCGTCTTTCTCGCCGATACCCTAGCCGGGAAGGTAATGTATGCCCAGCCAATCATGTCCTTCAGCGGTACAGTCGGTAGCCTGGGAAGTGCCCTATGTTATGGCGCGGCGGCCTACGTGTTGCGCAGATCCCTACGGATAGATTTGGGACTACGTCGCCGATGGGATGTAGCCCGCTATGTTTTGCTGAGCGCGACTGCGGCGATAGGAGCAGCCATCTTTGGCGTCGGATCCTTGATCGCCGATCACAGCATTGCTTGGACTGAATACAAGTCATCCGGCTTAGGGTGGTTCTTGGGCGACGCCATCGGCTTGGTGGGCATCGCACCCTTTCTTTTGATTCATGTCTTTCCGGGTGTTCGTAACTGGCTTTCGCCCACGTTCTCTCAAATGGGCCGCGCCGTCGGAGCGGGCTCCGCCCGTCCGAAATTTACTTTGACAGCAATCGCGGAAGCTTTTGGCCAGGCGTTGACTATATTCGCCGTCCTCCTCGTAATCTTCGGTTTCAGAGATGGTCGTTACGACCATTTTTATTTGTGCTTCATTCCGATCATCTGGATTGCGATGCGGCAGGGAATCCGGCGAATTGTCACCGGCCTACTCGCCATGAATCTTGGGTTCGTGGTGGCGATGGATTTATTTCCACCTACCGCAGTCCTGTTCAACAAAGTCGCCCTGGTCATGTTCGTGCTGTCGATCGTAGGGCTGATTGTGGGATCGGAGGTCAGCGAGCGATATCGCTTGGTTATTGATCTAGATCGGCAAACCACGTATTTGGATTCGCTCATACAAAATAGCCCTCTAGGAATCATTGTCCTTGACCGGCAAGGCGCGGTCGAACTGGCGAATTCCGCTTTCGAGAAGCTCTTTCAGTGCGACCGACACGACCTGGCCTCGATTGACATCAGGCGTTTGGGTGCATCCGAGAAAGAGGCTTTCGATTCCACGGAACTCATTCGTCAGATCTTCGCGGGAAAGGCGCTACGCAAAACGATTCGGCACCGGCAAGGGGACGGAATGGCAGTTGACCTGGCAATGCATGGTGTTCCGCTGTCGGTAGGGGGTGAGGTCCGAGGCGCATACCTGATTTATGAGGATGTTTCGGAGCAGGCCAGAGCGAGCGAAGCCCAACGGCAATATGCGGAGTCGTTGAATCAGCTGGTGAAAGAGCTGGAACTCCGCACAATCCAAATGTCATTACTGAATGAAATGGGATCTCTGCTGGCATGTAGTGCGGAGGTCCAAGAAGCCTGCGACGTCGTTGCTAATTCCGCGCAGAGGCTTTTCCCTGACTCTCCTGCCGGAGCGCTCTATATGTACCGATCGTCGCGAGACCTGATCGAGGCAGCAGTACGGTGGGGAAGTAGAGACGCATTAGCGCCGACTTTTCCTCCCGACGCTTGCTGGTCCCTTCGCCGTGGCCAATCGCATTGGAGCGGGCATCTAGGAAATGACATCGACTGCCAACATTTGACGAAAAGTTCAACTACCGACTCTCTCTGTGTTCCGATGGTCGCGCAGGGCAACACGATTGGTGTCTTGCATCTGGAATTCGCGAGCAAAGGGGGAAACCCACAGCAGTTTTCCACCGAGAGTTTGCGGGACTCACGTCAGCGCCTCGCTGTTAGCGTGGCCTCGAACGTTGCGCTTTCATTGGCCAGCCTGCAACTGCGTGAAACTCTGCGTGAGCAGACGATCCGCGATCCGCTAACTCGCCTGTTCAACCGGCGATTCCTGGAGGAATCGTTCGAAAGAGAGCTCCAACTGGCAGGTCGCAAAAGACAGTCTATCGCTGTCCTCTTCCTTGACCTCGACCATTTCAAGAGATTCAATGACACTTTCGGACACGATGCAGGGGACATGGTGCTCCAGTCCCTGGCCGACCTGTTTCGCGACTTCTTTCGTGTCACAGATATATGCTGCCGCTATGGCGGCGAGGAATTTGCCATTATCCTGACCGAGTCAACATCACAGGAGGCGGTTATCCGCGCGGATGCCCTGCGTTCGGAGGTAAAGGGGCTGCGCCTCCAGTATAAAAAGCAGCCTCTGGGACAGCTCACTGTTTCGGTGGGTGTAGCTTCGTTTCCAGAGCATGGTACAACAGCCGAAGCTTTACTCAAAATTGCGGACCAATGCCTCTATGAATCCAAAGCTCGTGGCCGGGATGTAGTGACTGTGGCTCCTCCGCAAACGCAAATTGTTTGACTGTGTTGCCAAGTCTCACAATACCCAATCCCGATTTGGACGCAGACCGATGATATCGCCATTGCGGACGCTTATGCGCAGTTCAGCGTCATTTGTCGAGAACAGGCGATCACGTGAATTGAAGAAATATCGTAAGGAAGACAGCATTTGCGTTGACGTGTGAATTCCAACAAGGCTGGAGCGCGAAACGGCAGCCTCGGGTTCATGGTTTATCGGGAGTCGAGCCTGTGTTTTCGTCTTGCAACGCAATCGTTCACCACACTCATTTTTAGCATCGTTCCGATGAACACCCAGCGTTGCCGCTCCATCTAGCGCGACTCTACTGATTTCGTCGATACCGGCGGCGCCGATCCTATCATCGATCCCAGACGGTACTACGGGTAGATATTGGAACTTGAGGAGGGCGGCAGGCTCCAGCCGGGCTTCCTACCTGCATGGGCTGATGCAACCAAAGAGCTGACAGCGTGTGCAGGCCCGATTATCCTGGAGCAATCAGGGAGAATTTCTTTGAATACTCAGATTACGCTTTTGGCTCCTGAGACATCGAATGTTTCACAATTGCTCTGAGGATGTAATGCCCGCACCCCAGTGCCAACTGAGGATACGGACAGTGGCACGCTTTTCATCGCGCCTATGAGCAACACTGAGAACCTTCTCAACAAAGTTTTACATGCTGCTGAGCCCAAAAATCAGGCACTCAGTAGTCTGGACATAGGAAGGAATGCAATCGTTGACCGGCCCTCTTCCTCCTACCTAGAAGGGGTCAATTTCCAATCTAGCATTGCTTGAAGCGTAATCGGAATCCCACTTACGTCATACCCTCTGACCACAAAGGCCTTTCTGATCCTGGACGATTCCCTTGATGGCGGACAACTCCGAATCTGTCTAGTGGACCGCGTCAGCTACTTGCCAGCGCCTTTTTTCTTTGCGGCCCATCTCCGCCGCTGGCCCTCTGCGATCCTTGCGCGTCCTTCAGGGCTGATCCTGTGTGGTTTCCTGGCTGGCTTCTGTACAGTCGCCACACCCTTTGGACTGCCACGTCTCCGCTTGGCTCCAATGGTGAGCAACGCCCGCACCTGCTCTAGCTTTCCAATTTCCGCATCGATCTCAGCAAGTATTCCCTTAAGGCCCATTTTTTCTCCATATAGGTAATCTGATGCTCCCAGCCATCTTACCCTATCGCCAATGATGAGATAAACTCTCCGAGCATCTCGGCATCTCTTTACTTACTAGAAGATTCTTTATGGTTAAGAGTGCGGACGATATCACCCGAGAGTCAGACGCTGCCAAAGGCGAAAACACGACCAAGACCCACTTGGATAAGGAAACAGACGAACTGGCAAAGAAGGGTCAAAAAACTGAACAGAAACACGACCGAGCCAATCCCATCTTCACTAAGTAAAACCTGCAACAACAGGGCTGTCTGCAATGAACAGCCCTTTCCCTTATATCCATCCTGCCTGACGCCAATGGTGAATCGCCCATACAGGCCCAAGATCAAGCGTATTGACCTTGGCCAGTATTCTGCGATCTTGCCAAGGGCCTGCAATCCTCTCATCGGCGACCAGCGTGGGCCAAGGCGATAATATTCCCACTTGTGGATGATGCTTCCGAATAGTGAAACGAAGACGCCCACCACAACAGGCAAAGCTAGAATGACTTTGTGGCGACAATGTTTGGACTGGAGGGAGAGCTTAAGGAAAACATGACTTGGAATTGGACGAGACCGAGGTAGAGGCTGGCGAGTACGCGGCGGCTGAGCTGGTCGAACACGTTCAAGCGGATTTAGGCATCTCAGATAGAGTTGCGTGTGATGGACGAATCTGGCTTGTGGCTGGTCACTGCGCCAGGGGCGGCGTCAACGCTGGGACCAGTAACCCGAACTGAATGCGTTGGAAAGATGGCCGATTGGAAGAGTTGTTTAGCCGATTTCGATTCAGTTGCTCTCCAATGTGATGGAATCGAGAGCTGGGTTGGACAGCGCAATTAGCACCAATGATACTGATTACTGGGCGTGCGTCGTCAAAGGTGTCAAACCGTAACTGGGTAGGTCGTATCGATCCGGGAAGAAAGTTTTAGTCGCCGAATCAATCTGCCGCGCCTTACTGGAGGGGCTTTTTCTTCCTTATAGCCGAGGAGCACCATTTGTTCGCAGTATTGGATGCGCTCAATTTTGAGGAGCATGAGCGTCCGGTCGCGGATCGTACTAGATATCGATACTGTCATAACTCCGTCTTTCTGGTTACAAAACCATCATAGGCCTCGCTTCGGTCGAAAGTACGTAAACACGTGATAGTGGATGAGACGTTACGGTACTAAAGTGTGCTCTGACATCTTACTCCATGGAAGACTGTTACATCGTTGCTGATGACCGGCAGAAAGAGCTATGGTGGCCGCAGGCAATGAGCAGAAAGATTTCTTGAGAATGGTTCCCAAGTGCGTGCCCAGAGACGGCAAAGCATTGCGTGCAATGCTTCAGCGTTAAGAAGATGAGTCGCCATCTTGCGCTATTACCTAAGTAACATTTTACAAGCTATATTCAGAGTACGATTAGAAACAGTTGCATGTTCGCTCCAGCAAACTCTGCGGAGCGGCACGATCCACCCCATGTTATGTGCTGGAAGTTACGGCAACCTGTCTCATTCGTTGATTGGCTTCCCGCTCTAAGCTAGAGGTTCACTGATCAAGTTATCTCGACCTCTCGCCTTGTGACCGCTAATCGTCCTGGAGGCGATTGCGCTCTTCAGATCAACGAAGCGTAGATACATACCCTTGGAGACATCGATCATGTACAGCCGGATCACAGCACATCTACCGCAGCCTAACCCGACCGCAGAGCAGTCCCTACTTGAGCAGCTACCCATGGTGCGCCGCCTCGCACTACGGATTCATGGACGTCTTCCCAGGAACGTGGAATACGACGATGTCTTTTCAGCAGGTGTAGTAGGTCTGATCGACGCCTTCTCCAAATTCAGCTCAGCGAAAAATGTTACATTCGCAAGTTATGCCCAGTTCCGAGTCAGGGGTGCGATTCTCGACAGCTTGCGCGAGTTGGATTGGGCTCCCAGGCAGATGCGTCAGCAAGGCCGGGCGGTCCGGGAAGCGATTCAAACGCTCACCTCACGGCTTGGGTACTTGCCCCCAGACGATGAAGTTGCCACTGAATTGAAAACTAGCCTTGGTGCTTACCAGAAGTTATTGGGCGACCTTCGTGGCCTAGAGATTGGCACGCTTCACCGGCTTCGCGAAGATGGCTCCGGCGACGAAGAAGTGGTCTCCATCCCGACTCCTCCGGAGGATGATCCACTTTTTTGTTGTATGCGACGAGAAATCGCCCATCGGATGACCACAGCCATCAGAAATCTTTCCGAACGGGAGCGGCAGGTGACGACCCTCTGCTACTACGAAGAAATGTCTCTCCAAGAGATCGCCCTTGTCCTGGGAATTGATGGAAGCAGGGTTTCGCAAATCCGTGCTTCGGCTCTGCGCCATCTACGTGCAGCGCTTTCGGGTGTCTCCATAGTTGGTCGTCGGACAATGGCACGGAACAATTCGCCATCTGCGCAAGCGGCATGAACCCAAGAAGCGCAGGCGTTGTCAATTTTGATCTAGTCGCGGTTGGCTTTTGAAGACGTGCCGTTATCGTCTGAGTAATTGGTCCGGGAGAAACTATTCGACAAGACTGACAGGTGCGTAATGCAAAACCATATTGCGAGGAAGCAGATTTCCTGCTATAACGAAGCAGTTGCTTCATGAGCAATATTGGACATACTGACAGACAACCTCGATGGTCCACTTGCCATAGAAGCAGGCGCACAAAATACAATGACGCTACGCAATGACAGAGTCGCAGACATACTTAAACGCGAAACCAAGGCTACGATTGCAAGCTGGCTCTCCAAGGTCGATGCGGAAGCGGATATAATTACGGTTTCGTTGAGCGCCAAAGACAGATGCGCCCACCTCCCGGAGATGTTCTTTGATATTGTGACCCGTCTGCGTACCCCTCATCCTCTGGGAACTCGCGCCCTGATGTCAGACGCAGCCCATGATCACGGCTGCACACGGCGTGAGCAAGGCTACACCGCTGCCATGATCGTCGAGGAGTCGCGTATGTTGCAGGTATCGATATTCAAGACATTACAGTTGCATCTGAATGAACTTGACTCAAGGGTGGTACTGGAAGACGTGATGATAATCGCCGACGAGGTAGATTCACAACTTGCTCAGGCTATGTCGAGTTATATCTTTAAAGCAAATATTGACGCTCAACCAATCGAGCCCTAGCACCGAGCCACACTAACTCGTCTGCTTGTCGGCTTGTTGAGACTCATTCCTGAAAAGAGTCGAAGGCATGGCGTGTGGCCAGTATGCGGATACGTGTCTTTCAGTCGGCATTCCACCATTTCAAGAGTACCGCTCAAAGCAGTTCAGATTCGGTGGACAGTTTCAGGAGGGGCGTCCTGGGGAGTTAGGGGGTTCGCGTAGGTTTAATTGATGTCCGGTGTCCTTCGGACTCCGCCTGGATGGGGTTGCCAATCCAGCGCTGTGACCTCACCCCATGTGAGACTGTGGACCCAAGGATTGCTATCACCACGCTGACACATCAGGTGATCCCGCAATACGAACATTCGAACGAAAGGTTCCCACTCTATGCGCCGGACGCTCTGCCCCTGAGTGAATGCGGCTAGTACTGTAGAAAGTCGTGCATAGCACTCCTGACATGGGTAAGTTTCGTTTTTATTAACTCGTAGCCTTGATAAAAGATATCCCATGTAATTCATTCTGAATATGGACAAAACAGAACACTCTTTGCGCGAATTCTTTAAGCAACGGGCCGCAACTGCTTGAGTCAGGACAGGTACCGTTGCTGTGACGCTCTCAGACGCAGAACTGATAGCACCCCGAGTTGGACTCTTTCTCCACAGAGGACGCACCGCACCGGAAATCTAAGTATCAACAAGTGGGGTAAATCCGAGACGCGTAACTGTGAAGGGCGAATGTGTCGGCTATTGCAGGAGGAGCATCTCATGAAGTCACCATCCCTTTACGACCTCAGTGTACTCGAAGTGCGGGGTTGAGTAGAATTCCAGCATGACGCAGAAGCCAGAGTTAGTGATTGGCTACCGAAAGGACGGCCAAGCTGCGCCGGCCCGGTGTTCGGTATGCGGCCTCTGGATGCCGGAGGATTGCGCCTCGAACGTCAAAGGGTAAGAGATTATTACCAGATTTATGGAACATTTCAAATCTCATGTTCAGGAGAAACACGGCCTCGATACGTGAATTAAAGTTCTGTAGATCGCCCACATAGAGTTGGTGCAACCGTACACCGTGGCTGCCCTGACCGACACGATTTCGACTACAACGCATTGTGTTGTTGTAGCGCCCCGTAGTCATTTCTGAAGACGAGTCTCCTGATTTGAAGTCAAGATCAAGCGCAAAAAAATCTGTCCTTCAGATGGCAATTTAGTGAGGTGCAGCTTGAGATTCACAAATTGTGTTCACATTCTTGAAGAGCGGGTAATTTCAACAACTGGGAGAACTCTTGGGGTGGCACTGGACGGCTGAAGTAGTATCCTTGCGCTTCGTTGCATTGTTGATTTTGCAGGAAAGCCATTTCTTCCTGCGTTTCTACGCCTTCTGCGATGACCCGAAGATTTAGGCTCTGGCCCATCCTGATGATCGCACTCACAATTGCAGTCTCATAAGGCGCCGTGGAAATTTGGCGAATGAACGATTGATCGATCTTCAGAGCGTCTAGAGGGAACTTTTGGAGATAGCCGAGGCTGGAATAACCCGTGCCAAAGTCATCGACCGCCACTTGTATTCCTCGTTCTCTGAGAATCTGTAGGATTGAAGCTGTAAATCCGGCATTCTTCATAAGTGCACTCTCGGTCAGTTCCAGTTCGAGATATTTGGGGTCTAGACCGGTTTCTTCCAAGACTGCAAACATTTCTTCCAGGAAGTGTGCGTTACGAAATTGCATCGCCGAGACGTTCACCGCAATTGTCATTGCAGGCAATCCTCCATTCGTCCATGCTCTGGCTTGCGTGCATGCTTCCCGCAGGACCCAGGCGCCGATTGGCAATATAAGGCCGCAGTCTTCAGCAACAGGAATGAACTGTGCGGGAGACACCGGTCCACGTTCGGGATGTGTCCAGCGTAACAACGCTTCCGCTCCAGATATCACCCCTGTTGCGAGATTGACGACAGGTTGGTAATGCAGCGCGAATTCATTCCGTTCCAGGGCGCGCCGCAGGTGCTCCTCTATCGACTGCCTTTCTACGGCTCGAACGTTCATTGCAGGTCTGAAAAATTGATAGCTCTGTCGTCCGTTCTCCTTGGCCTGATACATCGCTGTGTCGGCGCTCTTGATGAGGGTTTCTGGGTCTATGCCGTCATCGGGATAGATACTTACGCCAATGCTGGTGGTGATGTGGAGGATATTCTCACCGATTGAGTGGACCTCGGCGACCGCATCCAGCATCCTCATGGCGGCAATCGCGGAGTGTTCCGGATGGACCATCTCTGGAAGCAAAATCACGAACTCATCGCCCCCTTGCCGGCTAACTGTGTCGCAACTTCGGACGCAGAGCTGCAGGCGTTTGGCAACGGATTGCAGTAGCTTGTCGCCGACTGGATGTCCCAGTGAATCGTTGATGTGCTTGAATCCATCCAAATCCAAAAACATCAGCGCGATTCTCTTATCGTCACGATCCGCCAGCGCGATCGCCTGGCTGATCCGGTCATTCAACAACAGTCGATTTGGCAGGCCCGTCAAAAAATCGTGTTCGGCCGAATGCGTTATCTGGATCGCCATGGATCTTGCCACGCTTACGTCGCGAAAGACAATCACGGCTCCTGTGATTTCTCCCGCGCGATCATGAATGGGGGCCACGGAATCTTCTATGTAGATTTCAAAACCGTCCCGCCGCATGAGGATAGAGTTCAATGGCAGGTGGCCAGTTCGGTTTTGTTCGATTGCCCGGTCCATCGGATTTTGGATGACCTCGCGGTTTATGGAGTCTATGACCTGGAAGGCTTCGGTCATCGGTTGACCGTATACCTCTCCAAGCGACCAGCCGGTCAATCTTTCCGCGACGGCATTGAGAAAGGTGATGTTGCCGCATATGTCCGTGCAGATCACGGCGTCGCCGATGCTGTCGAGCGTGACCTGTGCACGCTCCTTTTCCATAAACAGCGTTTCTTCGATGACATTGCGTTCAATGGCATAGCGCAACGCTCGCAAAAGTTCGCGTGGTTCGATTTGCCCCTTGATGAGATAGTCTTGCGCGCCTTCGTGCAAAGCTTGCACGGCCATCGATTCACTATCCAATCCCGAAAGGACAACCAGAGGAATGCGGGGCGCCGTGGCGCGAGTTCGCCGGACAGCTTCCAGTCCTTGTGCGTCCGGCAAACCTAGATCGACCAAAATGATGTCAACCCTCTGCTCTTCTAGGTACTTCTCGGCGGCTACCATGCACGGGACGTGAGTCAGCTCGACGGTGTGCAGGCTCAGTTCCTTGAACATTTCATGGAGCAGGCGTGCGTCTCCAGCATTGTCTTCGATAAGGAGGACTTTTCGGATCGGGTTCTCGGTCATCTGTTTTACCTTTGCTGAGGCAATTTGACCTTGGTCAGCCAGAAATCATTGATGCTCCTCACGACGTTTTCGAACTCCTGGAACTGCACCGGCTTGCTTAGGTAACAATTCGCCTGGAGTTGGTAGCTTTTGACGATATCCGCTTCGGCCTCGGAAGTGGTCAGAATGATGGTGGGAATCGTTTTCAGGCTTTGGTCGCTCTTGATCTGAGCTAGTACCTGGCGGCCATCCAGTTTAGGGATGTTTAGATCAAGAAGAATAAAATCGGGGCGCGGCGCTTTGAGGTGTGCCCCCTCCTTCCTCAAAAAGGCCATGGCCTCTACGCCGTCAGAAGCCACATGCAAATTGACGGCGGTGCCTGTTTCACGCAGCGCCTCACGTGTTAACCGAACGTCACCGGGACTGTCTTCGACCAAGAGAACTTCTACAGGCATATCATTTTCCTCCTCGTTTACGTTCATGGTTTCCTTTCTCTTCCCGCCAAGGTGAAGTAAAATGTGGAGCCTTCTCCGAACTGAGACTCGACAGAGATTTTGCCGCCGTGTCGCTCGACAATCTTCTTGCAGATCGCTAATCCTATGCCAGTGCCCACAAACTCTTCTCGTTTGTGCAGCCGCTGGAACATGCCAAAAATCCTTTCGAAGTATTGCGGTTCAATCCCCAGACCGTTGTCCTGCACCGAAAATACCCACTTTTTCCAACTATTCAAGACGGCGGAAATGTGTATCTTCGGCGCTCCGGGAGATTGGTACTTGATCGCGTTGGCGATCAGGTTCTGAAACAATTGCGTCAACTGCATCTCGTCGGCAAGGACCATGGGCAGAGGATCGTGCGTCACGATAGCGCCGCTTTCTTCAATGGCGTGCCGGAGATTTTTCAGAGCTTGTTCCAATGCTGCGTCACTGGAGACGTCCAGCAGTTCCCGGCCTTTCGTTCCCACCCGCGAATAGATCAGCAGATCCTGGATCAGCCTTTGCATGCGGTTGGCACCATCCACCGCGAAGCCGATGAACTCATCTGCATCGGAATCCAGCTTTCCTTTGTACCGTCTGGAAAGAAGTTGGGTGTAGCTGGCGACCATCCGGAGGGGTTCCTGCAAATCATGGGAGGCTAGGGAAGCAAATTGTTCCAATTCCTCGTTGGATCGATTCAACTCCTCGATTTTTTGCACAAGCTGGGCTTCGGCTTTCTTGCGAGTTGTGATATCGCGGATGGCTGCGGTCACCAGAATCCCCTCGGCGTTTTCCAGCGGGCTCAGCATGATCTCGATGGGAAATTCGCTTCCATCTTTCCGCCGTGCATTGATCTCAACCCCTGTGCCGATCTGCTGGGCCAACGCATCTTCCGCAGATCGAAGAGCGTCGGCGATCAGCCGTTCCGCGAAGCCCTCGGGAATGATCCTCTTGATCTTCTGCCCAACAAGTTCATCCCGGCTGTATCCGAACTGCTTCTCGGCCTGAACGTTCAAAAGGACGATCTCGCCGCTCGGGTTGACCACCACCATCGCATCCGGAGCCGCCTCCAGGAGGCCCCGGTATCTGCCTTCCATCTGGGCAAGATGTTTCTCCGCAGCTCTGCGAACGCTGATATCGCGGATGGCTGCGGTTACGAGAATTCCTTGAGGATTTTCCAGTGGGCTCAGCATGATCTCGATCGGAAACTCGCTTCCATCCTTACGCAGCGCGGTAAGTTCGATCCCTGTACCGATTTGCTGTGCTAGCGCCTCGGGGGCGCTTCGTGTGCCGTCGGCGATCAGCCGTTCCGCAAAGCCTTCTGGAATGATGCTCTTTACCTGCTGCCCTACGAGCTCATCGCGACTGTACCCAAACTGTTTCTCGGCCTGAACGTTCAAAAGGACGATCTCGCCGCTGGGGTTGACCACCACCATCGCATCCGGAGCCGCCTCCAGCAGGCCTCGGTATCTGCCTTCCATCTGGGCAAGATGTTTCTCCGCAGCTCTGCGAACGCTGATATCGCGGATGGCTGCGGTCACGAGAATTCCTTGAGCATTTTCCAGTGGGCTCAACATGATCTCGATCGGAAACTCGCTTCCATCCTTACGCAGCGCGGTAAGTTCGATCCCTGTACCGATTTGCTGTGCTAGCGCCTCGGAGGCGCTTCGTGTGCCGTCGGCGATCAGCCGTTCTGCGAAGCCCTCGGGAATGATCCTCTTGATCTTCTGCCCAACAAGTTCATCCCGGCTGTATCCGAACTGCTTCTCGGCCTGAACGTTCAAAAGGACGATCTCGCCGCTCGGGTTGACCACCACCATCGCATCCGGAGCCGCCTCCAG